>Ga0116152_10000644_pt1 | contig 28554 bp, 26 predicted proteins | sample AD_UKC119_MetaG_FD_89894 | JGI IMG/M metagenome (GOLD analysis project Ga0116152, IMG submission 89894) | Active sludge microbial communities of municipal wastewater-treating anaerobic digesters from Hong Kong - AD_UKC119_MetaG | ecosystem: Engineered > Bioreactor > Anaerobic > Digestate... | reverse complement strand
TAGGCAACATCGTTTTAAGCTGATAATTCTGCAAAAGAAAAAAGGATGCCATCCGTGTTTGTTACAACTTAAACGGATGGCATCCTTTTTTTTGAGATTTTAATAAATAGGGTACTAACACGCTATTTTCAGTATTATTCACCAGGGAAGTAATCGCGGCTGTTCAGTACAACTAAATTGTTGGCATGCGCACGGGTTAATTTCATAACGGTATTTTCCTGGTATAAATCTCCTTTGTACGAATAGGTTTTGTTCAGAGTAATTTGGTTTATGAGTAAGTCACGGTAATCTACCGAAAAATCGTAACTCATATTACTCAGAAAATTGGTGTTCGAGTCAGCAACTGCCAGCGAACGATCCTGCCGGTTGTTCTTCGGGGATTTTACTTTCCCTGTTATATTGTACACCGAATAATCCTCTTTACTTATGGTAATGGTACCTTCGAAAGCTGTGGCGTAAAAATCGCCCGAACCTTCAAGAGTAGGCAGTACTTGTTTAAAACTAATTATCCAGTATTCTTTCCCATCAATGGTTGGCTGACTTAAAAGTGAGAGTTTATAATCGCTTAACAAAGCCGGATTCAGTATTCCGCCGGAAGAACGGACCCAGTCCAGGTCCAGCATTTCGTCAATTTTTAACAGGTTACTCGCAAAACTGTATTCACTGCTTTTCATGTCCACTCTGTATTTTCTCGAACGATATGCATTCAATGGCGAGGGATCTGAATAACCTGTTTTATCATAAACAAGCAAATCGGCCGAGGTTTCTTTTTTGATGCTGTCGTTAATAGTGGTTTGCCTTAAATACGACAGATGTAAATTAAACGGGCCATCGCCGTAATTGTAACGAATATCTTCCGATGCCATTCTAAGTATTCGTATCAGTACCATATTCTGGGCTTCCACATCCACGGAGCCCACATCGTACGATTGAGCCACCATTTTGATAACATTGAAATCTTTACCGAATAATTCATTCACCGGAAATTGTCTGTTTTGGTAACCAACCGCCGAGAAATAGATGTTTTTTGAAACCATGTCTTCCGGGATCTTAAGTTCAAAATTTCCTTCTGCATCACTGGCTGTTCCGTACAAAGTTCCTTCCAATCCGATGTTGGTGTATGAAATAGCCTGGTTGCCCGATGAATCCACTACTTTCCCTTTAATCACCTGGGCAACTTTGCTGCCACCCTGGGCCAAAACACTTACTGAGAATAAAACGAAAATCAAAAATGAGCCTACTCGTAACATGTAATTTTATTTTTAAATAAAAATAGCAAATTAATACCATTCACTCCTAATAGAACGTTGTTATAGGGGAATATTATTATGTATCTTTGTTTAATATCAAAAAAGATAATTATGAATTGGAGAAGATCGCTCATTTTTTTATTTGTAAGTGTTTTTGTATTCACATCCTGCGTGTCGAAAAAGAAATTTCTTGAAATGGAATCCGGGCGATTGAAGGCAGAAGAACTATCAAGAAAGCTGGATACCGAGAACAATGAAAAAGCAGCTCGGATAGCGTCGCTGATTGCCGATTTTGAGGCCATGAAAAATGAGTTGATGGAAAGCAATGCGATGAAAGAACAACACATCGACTCGCTGAAAAGTGAACTCAGCGGTTTGTTAACAGATTTAAACAAGCAAACCCGTTCACTTGAGGAGACCAGTTTTAACCTCGATTTTGAGAAACAACGGTTAACCAATGCGATTGAAGTAAAAGATCAGAATATTCTTAAAATGCAGTCTGATATAGAAGACCTGGAAACACAATTATCAGCAAAAGAATCTGAAGTGAGTGAAAGAAACTTCGAAATAAGTAAACTGAATGACCAGGCAAAACTTCTGGAAGGCCAGGTGAAATCAGAACAGTCAAACGTTCAGAAACTTCAGGATGACCTGGAAAAGGCACGGGCTGCAACATCCAAACTACAGGAAGATTTAAAAAGCAAGGATGCTGAGATCAGCAAATTACAAAACCAGGTGAATCTGCTGAAGAAAGAGATAGGTCAGTAAAAAAAATGAAAAAATAAAAAGTCCTGAATCTTCAGGACTTTTTTTCTTAAGACTACATTAGCTGTGCTTCTATGAAAATAATAACTGTTATTTATCATCCATAACTAATTCAGTTCCATTCATGAACCAGATACGGTTCCCCACTTTATAATATCCTGGTTTGTCAGCGTTTGACATAGACTCTTCTTTTGTCAGCGGGCTGTAAGGAACAATTACATCATCTCCTTTTTGCCAGTTGGCAGGTGTGTAAACCATCGATTTGTCGGTAGTTTGCAGTGCTTCCACAATTCTGATAATCTCATTCATATTTCGTCCTACTTGAAGCGGGTAGAAATTAATTGCACGTACAACATTATTTTCGTCAATAATGTAAACTCCGCGAATATCGCGGTTTGTGCTGGCGGGCTCATGTAACATACCATATTCTTTGGATGCTAATGCTTTCGGGTCTTCGATCACTGGAAATTTAATATCCAGATGACCTCTGTTTTTGTAATTCACTTCTTCCAGGTATTTTACCCAGAGTTTGTGTGTTTCCACGTTATCAGTGGAGATTACAGCTACTTTTACACCTAATTTATCAAATTCAGGTTGCAATGCCGCCATTTCTAGTAATTCAGTCGAACATACTGGAGTAAAATCTTGTGGGTGACTAAATAGAATTTTCCAACTTTTCCCGAAATCATTTGGAAATGTTAATGTTCCTTGTGTAGACTTGGCTTTGAAGCTTGGGGCTTCTGATCCGATTAACGGAATTTGTTTGTTTTGCGCTGTTGTGGAGATGACGAGCAGACAAACGGCCAAAATGGCCAGAATGGACTTTTTCATGTGCTAATTGTTTAATTGTTTTGATGACTATAGATGCAAGTTACGCCTGCAGAAAGATGGAAGTCAATGCTGTAAAACATGTTTCTATTTCTTTGTATTCATAGTTTAGTTGTTGAAAAAGAAACAGTTAAGAACATAAATTTATTAATTGAAAGCAAAAACAACAATTGTCTTGCAAATAATAAGAATAAAAGACATTAAAATATTAAAATGAAAGTTAATGTTTTTTTGAAATAAAATACTATTGTGTCTTTTATTAACTTTTATTGTGAATTATATCGACTTCATAGTTCGAATATTCGAACTTATTCGATACCGTAATCGGCTTTGAATAGTTTTGAGTACTGAACAATCGATTCACGAACCTGGTATTCAGAAGCAGTATAAGGAAGTACATTTTGTGCGTTGAACCAAACCATAAAAGTATCCGCGTAGGCTTCGTTCAGGTTAGTAAGTTTCATCACCATTTCTTTGTTGTAATTCTGCGAGAGCATCTCCCAGTTTTTTTGGATGGTCATATCTTCCCGAACCGCGCGCTTTCTTTTTTCACGTTTGCTCAGATAATATTGCAGGTAGGAAGCCGGTGCAAAAAAGGCAGCAATTAGCGGTGGTTTTTCATTAAAGGCATCACCGCGAAGTTCCGGAGGAAGATCGGTTGGCGCACCGTGCTCAAAGAAATCCATACTCTGGGATTTACCTTCAACAGTTACTTCCCCAACATTATATAAGATGGGTTCCATGAAAAAAGTAAGGGTTTCAAAGCCGGTATAATAGGAAGGTATTTTCAATATGGTGCGTTTATAACCTACCGATGTTACTTCGAGGCTGTCGATATTCAGCATCTCAAGAGAAAAATAACCTTCGCTATTGGTGATGGTTCCACTGTGTGTCCGATGCAGAATAATATTGGCATATGGAACCGCAGAACTATCGGCAGAGCTTAGAATTTTTGCCTTTAATTCAATCAGAATTGGATCAACCAAAGCATCATCCTGTGCACGGGCATAGGAAATCAGCAAAGTAAAAATCAAAAAGGTCAGAATTCGTTGCATATATGATGTTTCCAATCTTATACAAAACTATGCAAAAGATTTATTTGACAGATGAAATAACAAATTTTAACCGGCTTTTAACAGTAGTTAAGAAGTGAAAAACAAGTAAAATGAATGCGATGCCGATTACCGGCATGGCTGAAAGTTATAATGTCATTCATCGAAGAAGCAAAGTGCTTCAATGTCGGAAGGTGTAATTAATCCTTCAGAATAAACAAATTAGCCCAGATGTACTATTTTGTCATTCTTACTGCGGGATAATTTATTTACTTTTGAGTTTCTGCAGTGCACTTCGCAAAAAGAAAAGGCATGACACTTTAGGATGGTAGACAGAAAGACAGGATTAACAGATTGTTCATTATTAAAATATTATTCCCATGGCAAAATTTCAAACAGGAAAAACATCCTTAATTATCCTTTTGTTTTTTCTAAGCTATTCGTTTCCGGTTCTCGGGCAATTGTTACCGGAGATTATGAAAACCCAGGTGTCACTTCCCAACGGATGGAAGCTTTCACCGGTAGGAGAATTGTTACCGCTTGGCGATTTACCGTTGAACATTGCTGTTTCGTCTTCAGGGAACATGTTGGCGGTTACCAATAACGGACAAAGTACTCAGAGTATTCAGTTGTTCGACAGCAGGGAGTACAAATTGCTCGATTTGGTTGTGATTGGGAAAAGCTGGCTTGGGTTAACTTTCCCGAAAGACGAAAAATTGTTGTATGCCTCAGGTGGAAACGATAACTGGATTATCCGATACCAGATAAAAAACAAAAAGTTATGGGCAGCAGATACCATTATCCTGGGAGAACCTTGGCCAAACCTGATTTCGGTTGCCGGAATTGCAGTTGACGATAAACGCCAGTTACTTTATGCGGTTACTAAAGAAAATAATTCACTTTATGTAGTAGGTCTGGAAGACAAGAAAATACAAAAGCAAATTCCGCTCGGAGGCGAAGCTTACACTTGTCTTTTGTCGAATGATCAAAAAACACTTTATATAACCTGTTGGGGGTGCGATAAAGTAATTCTGTTCGATACACAAAAACAGGAAATATCAGGCAGTATTCCGGTTGGCGACAACCCCAATGATATGTGTACAACAAAGAACGATAAATTCCTTTTTGTCAGTAATGCCAATGACAATTCGGTTTCGGTTATCTCACTGGGGAAAAAGAGTGTTGTGGAAGTATTAAATACAGCTCTTTATCCAGCGGCCCCCCAGGGATCGACTGCCAATAGTGTGGCTTTGAGTGAAGATGAAAAGACACTTTATATTGCCAATGCTGATAATAATTGTCTGGCTGTATTTGATGTTAGCGAACCCGGAGAAAGTTTCAGCAAAGGTTTTATTCCTACCGGTTGGTATCCGACTTCGGTGCGGGTAATCGGGGAAAATATATTTGTTGCCAACGGGAAAGGGCTTACTTCCAAAGCAAATCCGCTGGGCCCCAGTCCGGTAGATAGAAATGAAAGAGTAGAACACCATAAAGATGTTGAAAACGCTAAGGTGCAATATATCGGGGGCTTGTTTACCGGAACTTTGCAAAAGATTGAAATCCCTGACGAAAGACAGCTGGGAATTTATTCTCAGGCTGTTTATCAGAATGTGCGTTACAATAAAGAAACTGAGATGGTTTCTGAAGGAGAAGAAGGAAATCCTGTTCCTACAACTGTTGGGCAGAAATCGCCGATTAAATATGTTTTTTACGTTATTAAGGAGAACCGGACCTACGATCAGGTATTAGGTGATATTCCCGAAGGAAATGGTGACACGAGCCTGGTTCTTTTTGGAAAAGAAGTAACACCGAACCAGCATGCCCTAACTGAGCAGTTTGTTTTACTTGATAATTTTTATGTGGATGGTGAGGTAAGTGCTGACGGTCATAACTGGACTATGGGTGCTTATGCTACTGATTATCTGGAGAAAAACTGGCCTTCCAGTTATGGTGGAAGGGGAGGTTTCTATCCGGGTGAAGGGGGGAGAGAGATCGCAAACGGAAAGGTTTTTTTGTGGGATGTTTGTAAAAAGTATGGCGTGTCCTATCGAAGTTATGGTGAGTTTATAGGAGGCAAAAAGCCCAATATTCCGGTCCTCGAAGGGCATTTCTGCGAAAAGTATGTTGGATGGGATATGTCGATTCGCGACACTGTAAGGTTTCGCTGGTGGAAAGAGGATTTTGAAAAATTACTGGCAGAAGGTAAGGTACCGCAGTTTAACAGCCTTCGCTTTGGAAATGATCATACTGAAGGGCTGAGTATTGGCAAAACGACTCCTAAAGCTCATGCGGCAGATAACGACCTGGCGGTGGGAATGTTTGTGGAATACCTGAGTCATTCACCAATCTGGAACGAGACCTTGATCATTATTCTGGAAGACGATGCGCAGAATGGTCCCGACCATGTGGATGCACACCGGACAACAGCTTACATTGCGGGTGGTTTTGTAAAGCAGGGTTATGTCGATCATACCATGTATTCCACATCGTCGGCATTGCGCACCATCGAACTTATTTTGGGGCTGCCCCCAATGAGCCAGTACGATGCTTCGGCCGAACCCATGTGGCGCTGTTTTAATAAAACTGCCACACATCCGCCATTCAATGCCGTTCCTAATCAGATTAATCTGGACCTGAAAAATACAGAGGAAACAGCTTTGTCTAAACTAAGTGAAACGTTCAACTTTAAAAAGGAAGATAGCATTCCGGATGATTTATTCAATAAGGTAATATGGGCAGCCATCAAGGGAGAGGATAGTCCTTGCCCGGCGCCCGTGCATGCGGCTTTTTTAAGTGTTAGTTCAGATGAGGACGACGACGATTAGAACACAAATAATAAAGGCCCGGTCAGAAACCGGGCCTTTATTTATGATTTTGTCTTTAAAGCACTTCTTATTTTAAGCCTGCAATTCTCTCTTCCAGTACTTTTATTTTTGCTTCCGCGTCAGCTTGTTTGGCTTTTTCGTTTGCTACAACTGCCTCAGGCGCGTTGTTGACGAAACGTTCGTTGCTAAGCTTTTTCAAAACAGAAGTCAGGAATCCCTGTGTATATTTCAGTTCTTCTTCGAGTTTTTTCCGCTCTTCTTCCACATCAATAAAACCTTCCATCGGAATGTAAAAGTTGGTCGATTTTACCCGGAACGACGCAGCGCCCTGAACTTCTTCCGTTACCATCTCAAACGAAGAGAGATTGGCCATCTTGAGTATCACACTGTTGAATTGCGGCTCAAAACCTTTGTCTCCTGCCTGAACTTTTAGTTCGAGCGTGTCTTTATTGGGAATGTTTTTGTCGCTGCGGATTTTTCGTATACCGGAAATCGCTTCTTTCACATTCTCGAAAGCCGCAAGTAAGGCTTCGTCGTATTTTTCAACTTTGGGCAGCTGGCTGATCATAATGCTTTCTCCGTCTTTTCTTTCGGTCAGCATTTGCCAGATTTCTTCAGTGATGAACGGCATAAACGGATGCATCAAACGCAGCATTTGATCAAACAATTCAACCACTTCGCTGTAGGTTTTGGCATCAATAGGCTGTTGATAAGCCGGTTTTACCATTTCGAGCAACCAGCCCGAAAATTCGTCGCGAACGGTGGTGTAAACCGTCATCAATGCTTCTGAAATACGGAACTGATCGAACTGGTTGTTCAAGGTTGCAACCACTTCTCCCAGCTTATTGTTAAACCACTCGATGGCAAGTTTGGAGTGTTCCGGCTGTTCAATGTCAGCAGAAACTTCCCAGTTTTTCACCAAACGGAAGGCGTTCCAGATTTTAGTAGCAAAACCTGCTCCCTGTTGCGGGAGACTCTCGTCAAAAAGCAAATCGCCACCTGCAGGAGAGCAAAGCAGCATTCCTACGCGGACACCGTCGGCACCGTATTTGGCGATCAAATCCAGCGGATCAGGCGAGTTACCCAGCGACTTCGACATTTTGCGGCGTTGTGCATCGCGCACCATTCCGGTGAAATAAACGTTTTTGTAGGGTAATTCATCGCGGTATTCGTAACCAGCAATGATCATTCGGGCTACCCAGAAGAAAATAATATCCGGAGCAGTCACCAAATCCGAAGTCGGGTAGTAGTAATTAATTTCTTTGTTATGTGGTTCACGAATTCCATCGAAAACAGAGATTGGCCACAACCAGCTCGAGAACCAGGTGTCCAAAGCGTCTTCATCTTGTCTAAGGTCGGCAGCTGTTAAACTTGCATTTCCCGATTTTTCCTGAGCCAGTTTTAGTGCTTCTTCAGCGGTTTCTGCACAAACAAAAGTTCCGTCGGGCAGATAATACACCGGAATCTGGTGTCCCCACCACAACTGGCGGCTGATACACCAATCCTTGATGTTGCCCATCCAGTGCTTGTAAATATTTTTGAATTTCGGTGGGTGGAATTGAATGGTGTCGTTCATTACGTTTTCCAAAGCCGGTTTCACCAGTTCTTCCATTTTCAGGAACCACTGTGCCGACAATTTAGGCTCAATGATTACGTCCGTTCTTTCTGAGAAGCCTACTTTGTTGGTGTAGTCTTCTATTTTAGCCAGGTTTCCGGCTGCCTCCAACTGAGGAATAATTTTATTCCGAACATCAAAACGATCCTGACCGATAAACATTTCGGCTTTTTCGCTCAAGGTTCCGTCGTCGTTAAAAATATCGATCGAAGGAAGGTTGTGTTTCAACCCGATTTCGTAGTCGTTAATGTCGTGGGCCGGCGTAATTTTCAAACACCCGGTTCCAAATTCCATGTCAACATATTCATCCTGAATAATCGGGATCGAACGATTCAGGAGCGGCACTAAAACACGTTTGCCTTTGAGGTGGGTAAAACGCTCATCAGCCGGATTTACACAAACGGCGGTATCGCCTAAAATCGTTTCAGGGCGAGTGGTTGCAATGGTCACAAAACCATCTTCACCTTCAATTTTATAATTCAGGTAATACAGTTTCCCCTGCATTTCCTTGTAGATCACTTCTTCGTCGGAAAGTGCAGTTTTTGCTGCCGGATCCCAGTTAACCATACGCACGCCGCGGTAAACCAATCCTTTGTTAAATAAGTCAACAAAGACCTTGATCACCGATTCGCTGCGGGCTTCGTCCATGGTAAAAGCAGTGCGGTCCCAGTCGCACGAAGCCCCCAGTTTTTTCAATTGTTCCAGGATAATTCCGCCGTGTTTGTCGGTCCATTCCCAGGCATGTTTTAAGAATTCTTCACGCGAAAGATCATATTTGTCAATCCCTTCAGCACGTAATTTGTTGACCACCTTTGCTTCGGTCGCAATGGAGGCATGGTCAGTTCCCGGTACCCAGCAGGCATTTTTCCCGGTCATACGTGCCCGACGCACCAAAATATCCTGAATGGTATTGTTGAGCATGTGTCCCATGTGCAAAACTCCGGTTACGTTGGGCGGCGGAATTACAATGGTGTAAGGCTCTCTTTCATCGGGGGTAGAATGGAAATACTTGTTGTCTATCCAGTATTTGTACCACTTGTCTTCAACCGCTGACGGTTTGTACTTGCTAGGAATTTCCATATAAATCTTATTCAACTAATTATCCTGAAAAAATGAGCCACAAAAGTACAAGTAAAAGTTGAAAAGAAAAACAGAAAGTTGACCAGTGACTTTTGGGGTTTGTACAATGACGGAAATTTGGGAGAGGATAAAAAAAGAGCGCTTCCCTGCGGAAACGCTCCAAAAAACTAAAAAATGAAATTCTAATCTCCCCACACAACTTCAGTGGGTGTAATAGATATAAACTGAACATTGTAATCTTTATTGGTTGTGCTGCCCGATTCATAAAGAATGGCGATCATCTCGAGTTTGCAGGTGTCCCCGTCTTCTGCTTTGCTTGACGAATCGATCCATCCCTGGTCGCCAGGGCCAAATGAAAACTCGGTTTCTTCATCATCAACCTGGTTTCCGACAAAAATTAATTTTCCAGAATCGTCGTACAACCTCACAAAATATGCATCCGCATCTTCAAGGGTTTCCCATTCAACCATAAGTTTACCGTTTTCAAAACCAATGGTATCAATAACCACTGCTCCAAGTGTATCCTCATCCAGTTCATCGGTAACCTGCAGAGGGGCCTCGTTGGTTTGAGTGCTTGTGATAACAAAATCATAATCACCGGTTTCGGGCAAAGAATCTGTATAATCCTCTGTTTCGGGGAAAAGCACAAAAACAGTAGAACTGCTCCCGTCTTTTCCCAGGCTCCATCCTTCACCTCCGGGGCCCTCCACGTTGACTGAATCGACTTGTTTGTTTGCAACTACTATAAATGCGGGGGCATATTTGGTTTCGCCATTTTCCCAAACTTTCTGCACAAATACATCGGCCTTGGCATTGAGTGCTGCCGGTTCCGGATCCTCAATGCAAGAACTTAAAAAAGCGGATGCCAGAACAACCGCAAATACACTTCTCCAAATCATTGTTTTCTTTTTCATTGTTTCAACATTTTTAAATAAATAATTCACAATACTTAATTTTTCAGGATTATTCCTTCAAACTAAAATCCGGTTTGTTTGTCTTCTGCCTGAATTTTAGTCACGTAATAATGGATGCGTACGTGAAGAATCAGGTTGCGTTACTGATAATTATTTTTTGAAATTTTTTTCAAAAAGAATTTGTGTTTGTCATTTCCCATTGAAAATCTGACGAATACAATGCCTTGAAAATATTAAAAAAAGAAAAATTTTCAGGTGTATGGTTGGGAAGGAGTTTTCAAAAAGGGAGAAAAGTATCGTGTCAGTAATATTTTTCGATGCCCCCAAATCCGATTTGTTTATTATTTCGGGTTTTGGTGATAAAATTCTGAAGCCGTTTTTTAAATTCAGGGGGACGTTTCCGGGCTCCGTCGATGTAGGCAACACGTATTCTTTTGTAGGCATCGGAAAAACGGGAATAGTTTTTCCAGACAGTATTATCGGCTTTTAAGGCTTCCAGAATATCTTCAGGGAATACAAATGTTTCCTGTTGAATCTCTTTGGCAACCGCTACCACCGAGGGATGTAACAGGTTGTTTTTGAGAAGCCATTTTATCCTCTCCTTGTTGGGCTGCGAATAAGGCGATTTTGGATTTCTGGGTGTAAAACGCTGCACGCTGCTGTGTTCATCAAAAGTTTTAATGGTACTGTCGATCCATCCAAAACAAAGCGCCTCTTCCACCGCATCGTTATATGCAATTCTGGATTTCCCCGAATTTTTGTGCGGATAGATCAGCCAGATTTCTTTTTCATTGCTGAAATTATTTTCCAGCCATTTCCTCCAGTCTTTCCGGTTCGAAACATACAGTGTTTTTGGTGTATTTGTTTGTTTCATAATTCCACATTCAAAAAAATCAAAACATTCTCATTTCTTTTGTTGAAAAAAAACGGTTAAAAACCGTATAAAATTTCCGTGCATAATGTTTTCGATGTCTTCTGTTTTATAACCACGGTTTTTTAAAATGACAGGTAGTTTCTGAATGTCAGCGATCGTATCTAAATCATATGGGCACTGTTCGGTTCCAAAAGCACCGTCGAGATCACTACCCACGCCAACGTGGTTTGAATTCCCTGCCAGTTGGCAAATGTGGTCAATGTTGTTTGCCATAATTTCCATGGTAACATTTCGCGATTTGGGTGTCGATTCTCCGCGAATCCAGTCGGGCACCATCATCCACGCGTCCAGCGCAATCCCGATCACAGCATTGTGGCGGACAAGTTCAAGAATCATTTCATCTGAAAACTGGCGGTTATGAGGTACAAATTTCCGGCAATTGTTGTGGCTGGCCCACACCGGGCCGTTATAAATCTCCATGGCGTGCCAGAATGCTTCGTCGTTGAGGTGGGTGGTATCCAGGATCATATTCAGCTTTTCCATGGTTCGGAGCAGCTCAACCCCTTTCCCGTTTAATCTGCCTGACGAATCTGTTCCATTGGCATAAATTCCGGGGCCATAATGTGCCGGGCCAATGGCACGCAAGCCATAATTGTAGGCACGGTGTAGGTGTTCCATTGAAATAATTGAGTCAGCACCTTCAAGACTCAGCAGGTAACAAATGGGAGTATTCTCTTTTGGGTCTTCCCAAAGTTTCAGGCTTTCTTCCAATGATTTGGCATCAATAATTTGTTTCATCTGGCCGGCTTCTTCCATGGTGCGGTACCACTGCAACTGTCCCTGTGTTTGTGACCATGCCTGTTCTTGCGAATACCACCCCGGAATCGGGCTGCCGGGTTTAACAACCCGACTGATTTGGGTGGCTACCACCAATCCCACTTTCCCTTCTCGAATCGCTGGAAATGAAACCGTGTTTCGTCCGCGGTCGGGTTTGTCAGTCATTCCTTTTTCGCTTTCACGGATTTGCTGAACGGTCCAGCGCTGGTCGCGGTTCCATTCCATTGCATTCATCGAAATGTCGAGATGCGCATCGAAACAAAGTATTTTATGATCGGAATTACTCATGATTTTTTCAAATTAAAATGTTCTTTTTCTGGCAGCTACTTCCCACGTTCCAACGGCTTTGTTATTTTCCACCACATAAACACGTTCGTGCAAAGCAATGGTAGGGCAAATATGAACAGGAACTGCATAAACAAAATCGCCCGGATTCAGTTTCTCTACTTCCGGTGTTGAAATTACCAGGTGCTCTTCGCTTTGGTTTTCAATACTGTCCATTTCAAGTTCAAGAAACTTTAGGCGTGGTTGAGGCATTTCCGCTGCCATGGCTTTGTGCCCCAAATCAAAACAAATTTTTCCGTTTGGTTTACTGATTACCCGTCCCGCCAGAACAGCGGCAATCTGAAAATCAAGGTCGGGAATGGATTTTTCGTAACCAGCATCCCATAAAATGGGTGTTCCCGGGCAGAGTGTCCGTTCTTTATATTTGGCATGAATCGGAAATGTAAATGTTCCGCCACAAGCCAGTTCTCCAATTTCAATTCCGGTGACGTTTAATTTCTGAACCAATTCATTTACCGCACTAAAATCATTTTCACATTGTTTTTCACGGGTTTTTAAATCAGGAACATGAATATGACCATCGTAAATATGAAGTCCGGCCATGTTCAGCCATGGATTTTCTGAAATGGAAAGAGCGAGTTTGAAAGCGGGTTCCGGTTCAATTCCTGTGCGGTGCATTCCGTTATCGATATCAATAAAAACACCGGCCTTTTGTTTTTGATTCCGGGCTTCATTGCTAAGTTCCGCAGCCGATTTTTTATTGTCAACAAGTACCGAGAATTTTACCTGCGGATATTTCTTTACAATGCTGAAGTACTTTTTAATGTCGGGACCCAGTAATGGATAAGCCAGTAAAATATCTGTTCCCCCGTTGGCAGCGGTCATCTCCATTTCGGTGAGTGTGGCACATTTAAATTTGGTAATGTTCTGCTGAACCTGAAATTGAACGACTTCGGCCATTTTGTGGGTTTTCACATGAGGCCGCAAACGTGAAACATCACCTGCAATGGTTATCATCCTTCGAATGTTTTCCCGAATACGTTCAGGGTAAACTAATACCGACGGTGTAAAAACTTCTGCCTCATTTTTTATTTTGTACCACATGGACTGGCTTTTAATCTTCTTTCAGCTCAAAAATACATTCCACTTCAACCGCAATATTTCCGGGGAGCGACATTCCTACTGCACTGCGCGCCCCTTTTCCGTTTTGTTCGCCTAAAATATCTACCATCAACTGGCTGAACCCGTTGATTGTTTGCGGATGTTGCTCAAATTCAGGGTAGCAATTCACCATTCCCAGTGTTTTTATCAGACGCCTGATTTTGCCTAAGTCGCCGATTTGTGCTTTTATGGTTGCCAGCATGGTCAGTCCTACCTGCCGGGCAGCTACTTGTCCTTCTTCCAGTGTGAGGTCTTTACCAACTTTTCCTTTAATCAATGTCCCGTCACTTTTTAGTGGTCCCTGACCTGAAACAAATAACTGATTGCCTGCAATAACAACCGGATGGTAAATTCCGCCAAGCGGAGGAGCCGGTGGTAATTCCAAGCCCAGAACTTTGAGTTTTTCTTCGATGGTATTCATGTTTTTTGATTTTAAATAAACGTATTCAGAATTAAAATTACGGTTAATCCAACAATTGAAATGGTGCTTTCCATCACCGTCCAGGTTAAAAATGTTTCTTTTACCGAAATATTGAAATATTCCTTGAACATCCAGAAACCGCCGTCGTTAACGTGGGATAGCATCAAACTTCCGGAACCAATGGACAAAACCATCAGTTCAGGTGAAACTCCGGGTACGGAGACCAATGGCAAAACAATTCCGGCTGCTGTCATTCCGGCTACGGTTGCAGAGCCAACAGAGACTCGTATTACAGCGGCGATCAGCCATGCTAAAATCAGTGGTGACATTCCTGAATGTCGTAAGAGTTCTCCAAGATAATCGCTAATTCCACTGGCTACCAACACTTCTTTTAACCCGCCGGCACCTGCGAGAATAAGAAGAATCATCGCGATGCTTGATATTGCCTGAGCAAGTCCGGTCATCACTTCCTTCATTTTTTTACCTCTTCGTAAAGCCAGCGTGTAAATGGCAAACAACACGGAAAGCAACATGGCAATTACCGGATCTCCCATTCCTTCAATAAAAGAAAATACTAGGGAAGTTTCGCTGATAAAACGGGTCAGCAAACCTGAAATACCGATTAAAATCACAGGCATTAATGCCGTTAAAATACTGACGAAAGTTGATGGGAGTTCGCTTTCTTCCAAAATATTTTGCCCGGTAAATTCTTTTAGCGGACTTGCTTTTATTTTTTTGAAACGTGGCGAAAGAATCGGACCAGCAATGATTATAGCAGGGATAGCTACTATAAATCCATAGAAAATGGTAAGTCCCATATCGGCTCCAAACATCCCCGCAATTGCAGTCGGAGCAGGGTGTGGGGGCAGGTAGCCATGTGTTACTGACAATGACGCCAGCATCGGAAGTCCGACAAAGATCAAAGGCAGACCTGTTGAAGCTGCTACAGTAAAAACAATGGGAATCAAGATCACAAATCCAACCGAATAAAACATCGGAATTCCGACAATCAACCCGGTTAGCATCAGTGCCCAGTGGATTCTTTTCAAACCAAATGTAGCAACCAGTGTTTGCGTGATCTTTTGTGCAGCACCGCTGTCGGCTACCAATTTCCCAAGCATTGATCCAAAACCCAAAATTAGTACGAGCAACCCGAGTGTATCGCCCATACCTTTTTTTATGGCTTCCACGATGGTTTCAACCGGGAGCCCCATCATCAGTCCGACGTAAATACAAACCAGTGTAAATGAAATAAATGCGTTGATTTTTGCGAGAGTTATTAATAAAAGGAGCAGTACTACCGCTGTAAAAACAATAATTAAAGGCATCATAGCTGGTTCAATATCTCTGGAAAAGTATATTCTCTCCTGTTGATTTTCAAATATAACTCATGCTGTTAAAATATTTCTACTTTTGTTTCATTCAATTTAAATTGTTGGCAATTATGTATTTTGTTCGTGTGATTCTTATTGTAGTTGCAATTTTGCTTGTACTGTTTATTGTTTGGGGGTTAAAAAATCTTCGGAAACATAACTAAACTGTTTCCTTTCATCATTCTTCTGATCTTTATTCCGGTAAAACCACTTGTTTGTTATCTAACAGATTACAGAGGCTTTTAAAAAATTGTATTTTTGCTGGTCATATTTCAAATCTCAAAGCCAGATGAAAGGAATTGTAATTGCCTTTTTAAAATATTTTTTCTTTTGGATTTTTTATTTCACGGCATTCAAAGTCTTATTTGTATTTTATAATTACAGCGCTATCGCTGATTTACCCGCCGTAGATTTAATAGGTATATTCACTCACGGTATAGTAATGGATCTTTCGGTAGCAGGGTATTTTACTATTCTACCTGGTTTGATCTTTACACTTGGATTTTTATTTACCAGCCGGATTAGTGCTTACATACTAAAGTATTACACGCTGCTCGTACTTATTGTCCTCACTCTTTTAGGTTTGACCGATGTTGGTATTTATGGTCCGTGGGGAAATCGCTTAAATGCACAAATATTAACTTACCTTGAGACTCCGGGTGGGGTTTTTGCATCGTTAAACTGGTTCCAACTCATTGCATTTCCGGTTTTACTGGTTGCCATTGTGTGGGGATGCATGTGGGTTTACAATCGATTGCTCCCGATAAAGAAGTTAGAAAAAACTCGGTTAAAATGGTATGGTATCCCGCTGATGCTGATTTTAACGGCTTCTCTTATTATTCCTATTCGAGGAGGTTTCGATCGCGCTCCGCTGAATCCAGGTAATGTGTATTTTAGTAAGCATCTTGAAGCCAACCAGTTTGCCTATAACCATTTCTGGAATTTTACACGCAGCGTTCTCAATAATAAAGATGGAAGGGTGAAAGTGAATTATATGGATTCCAGGGAAGCGGAAACTATTCTAAAAGAGCACGATAAAAACGGGCTAAAGACACCCCAACTTATACAACCCTTGGATGACAAACCTGTGAATGTAATTTTGGTATTGCTTGAGAGCTTTTCTGATAAAGTAATTGAACCGCTCGGCGGAATGTCCGGAGTAGCTCCGCGACTGAATGAATTTTGCGAAGAAGGTATCGCCTTTAATTCGTTTTATGCTACCGGAAACCGCTCTGATAAAGGTATTTCGGCACTTATTGGTGGCTACCCATCTGACATGAGCCGCACAACGGTTTTGAATTTTCCTGAAGAAATGCACAAGTTCGATTATCTGCCCAAATATTTTGCTGATCACAATTACAGTATGTCGTTTTATTACGGAGGCGATGTCAATTTTTACAGTACGCGTGTTGTAATGATTCAGTCGGGGATTGATAAAATTGTTTCGAAAGAAGACTTCCCTCTTGAACTTGGACTGAAACAGAAATGGGGAGTTCCTGATGAATATTTGTACGCACGAATGTTTTCTGATTTGAAAAAGGAGAAAGAGCCTTTTTTTAGTATGGTTTATAATATTAGTAGTCATGAACCTTACGACATTGAAGATTATCAAAAATTCACAGGTAATTCGGTCGAGCAAAAATACCTGAATGTGGCTTCTTATGCCGATAGTTGTCTGGGTGTTTTTGTTGATTCACTCCGGGCCACCGATCTTTGGGATCATACTGTTATCATTATAACTGCCGATCATACTTCTCTTCAACCAGGTCCAACTACCATTAGAGAGCCTGCATCATACCGGATTCCATTGATATTGATTGGAGGAGCGGTGAAAGATCATTATATCAGTGACAGGATTGGGAATCATAACGACCTGGGACCGATGATCGTGAAACAAATGGGCTGGGAATACAAACCCAGTTTGCTATCGAAAGATTTTCTGGTGGATGACAGTTATGCCTTTTATTTCAGAATGGAAGGCTGGGGATTTGTATCACCCGAAGCAGGTTGGTTTAATGATGTGAATTCTGGTAAGGTGGATTACTTTTATAACAATGCGCCTGAGAAGACAGACTCGCTGATGAACTTTGCCAAAGCGTATGTGCAGTATTTACACGACGACCGTTTTAAGAAGTAAGCATGCAGAGAACTTTTCAGTTTATATTAAATCCTGTTGCAGGTCCAGGCGACAATCAATCGTTTTGGCGTAGCCTAAAAAAGCATCTTCTCGCCAGTGGAATTGAATTTAAGAAGAAAAACACAAAACGGCAGGGACATGCAACAACCTGGACAGAAAAGAGAGTTAAAAAAGGCACGGATTCAATCATCGTTTCGATCGGTGGCGACGGAACATTTAATGAGGTAGCAACTTCTTTATTGAACACCGGGTTGAAAATGGCTCACGTTCCACGCGGTTCAGGAAATGGATTGGCGAGAATGCTGAAGATTCCATCAAAACCAAAGAAAATACCGGCATATCTGCAAAAGGGAATACCGTTAAAAATTGATGCGGGCAAGTTAAACGGTAAATCTTTTTTCTGTACGGCAGGTTTTGGTTTTGATGCCCTGGTTGCACATCATTTCGAGAACAGTAAAACGCGGGGTTTGAAAAGCTATGTTTTATATACTTTGAAAGCTTTTTTTAACTACGAAGGTGTAAAAGCTGATTTTGAACTTGACGGAGAGCTGTATTCAGGTTCGTTTTTCACGGTTACGGTTGCTAATGCCAACCAATACGGTAACAATGCATTTATTGCCCCACATGCCGATCTTCAGGATGGGTTGCTGGACGTGACCATGATCCGGCCTTTTTCAAAATGGATTACTCCTGTAGTTGTTTTGGCGCTTTTCGGAAAGTGGATTCATCGGCTTCCATTCGTGGAGACCCGAAAAATCAATAAGATGGAAATTCATTCACTATCTTCTCCTTACTTTCATCGGGATGGTGAAACCGATTTGGCCGAACTCCCGGTAAAAATTGAAGTTCTGCCGGGTGCGCTTCAACTTCTTGTTCAATAATAAATCAATTTTATTATTATGGTGTTAGGCGCTGTAATTTTTTCATTCGGACAATTCATTTTTAGTTCGAAATCATGTTACCTTTTACCTTTTTTCGGAATAGTTATATAGACGCGACTTACATTTTAGAAATACTTATTACAGAACAGACTTAATTTGGTTGATGTAGGCAAATACAGAATCCATTTAAAGTCATAAAATTATGAGCACAAAAAGTCTTGTTCTTGTATTTGTCTTAACCTGTATTCCAGGTATTATCTACTGCGATACGGAAGGAGATAACCTTTCGGAAAAATTGGATAACCTTGAAAACCTGATTTTTAAAGCTGAGCTTGAAACATGCTTTTGCCAGCAGCATTCGTCATGGCATTTTCCCTGTCAGTTATACAACTACGTTAACCTTGCCAGACAGTATGGCGACAGGCTCAATAAAGGAAGGAACTCAAGAAAGTTTAATGAAAATCTTCAAAATCTGTTAAATGAGGTAGACGAGTGTATTCAAGAAAAAAACAATTGTATGGGTAACTGGAATGATGTTTGGGGGAATCCTTCACCATCGATTCCTGATTGTGCCCTGGATGCTTTTGAAAAAATGAGAAATGAACTTGAAACTCAAGTCCTGTCATTGAATAGCTTTTCGAATTGAATTCGTGAAAATTCACAGATTATTCTCATCAACAATGCACAATTGATGAAAGGGCGAATATTTTCGCAATATTTTATGCTCAGTTAATCAACTTTAATGATTGAATTTTTCTTCTTTGCCCGGATTATGTTTGTATTTGAAAATTACGGCAAACAATATGGCTACGATCAGTGCATAAGCTGAAAATATGTACCACGATGTTCTCCAGCCTTCAAGTTGTGCTGCTGTATCGGTTTGGGAAAATACGAAATGATTGACAATTTGTCCGGCAGCCAGCATTCCAATTGTAGCTCCAAAGCCATTGGTCATCATCATAAAAACACCTTGGGCACTCGACCGGATGCTTTTATCTGTTTCACGATCTACAAACAGCGATCCCGAAATATTAAAGAAATCAAAGGCAATTCCATAAACAATCATCGATGCAATAAACATCCACACACCTCCCCCAGGATTTCCAACTCCAAAAAATCCGAATCGTAAAACCCAGGCAAACATAGCCATTAACATTACTTTTTTGATTCCAAATCTTTTCAGGAAGAATGGGATCAATAATATTCCCAGCGTTTCTGAAACCTGTGATAAAGAGATTAATGCATTTGCATGATTAGCACCCCATGTGTTTGTGAAACCCGGAATATCTTTAAAACTGGTAATGAAAGGATTGGCATATCCGTTGGTTATTTGCAGCGAAACACCCAGAAACATCGAGAATATAAAGAAGATGGCCATCTTCTTGTCTTTGAACAGACTAAATGCTTTTAATCCCAGGGCATCATAAAGTGTTTTCTTTTCTTTATTCTTGTTTACCGGACAATTGGGTAAGGTAAACGAATACAGGAACAACATTACACCAAGAATTGCCGATACAAAGAATTGCATATGGTTATTCTGAAAACCGGTAAAATCGACAAACAACATGGCAAAGATAAAACCAACAGTTCCAAGGGTCCGAATAGGAGGAAAAGCTTTGATAATATCATAATTGTTTTGTACTAAAACGTTGTAGGCTACCGAATTGGACAAAGCAATAGTTGGCATGTAAAAAGCAACGCTGATGGAATAAAATGAGAAAAGTATCGGGAATTGTGCATTGTCACCGGCGGTCATCCCATAATAACCGGCCGCAAAAATGAATATAGCGGCAATGGCGTGGCTGATACCCAACAGTTTCTGTACCGGAACCCAGCGGTCGGCTACAATTCCTAAAATGGCCGGCATAAAAATCGACACGATTCCCTGCATGGCATAAAAAAGTCCGATATCGGCTCCCATGCCAATGTTTCCCAAATAGTTTCCCATCGAAGTCAGGTACGCTCCCCACACTGCAAACTGCAGGAAGTTCATGACAATCAACCTAAATTTAATCGACATAAATTCTAGTGCTATTTTTTACGTTTATTGAGTTCGTCACGTATGATCGATGCTTTTTCGTAATCTTCATTCTGGATGGCATCATTCAGCAGTTCCTGAAGTTCGTCTGCCGAATACTGTGAATAGGAAGAAACAGAAGGTTCATCATAATCATCATCCAGCATGCTTCTCACCGGAGACTCTTCATCTTCCTGTGTGAGCACAATTCCTGCTTTTTTTAAGATTTCTTCAGAAGTATATATCGGACAACGAAAACGCAGGGCCAGGGCCACTGCATCCGAAGTACGTGAATCAATACGAATTTCTTTTCCGCCCATTTCACAAAGCAACTCAGAATAAAAAATCCCTTCCTCGAGTTTGTAAATCGTCACTTCAATCAGCGCGATATCGAAAGCAAGAGCCATGTTTTTTATTAAATCGTGGGTAAGCGGACGCGGAGGTTTTAAGCCTTCGAGCTGAATAGCAATGGCCTGGGCTTCAACAGGCCCTATAATAATGGGAATACGTCGTTCTCCATTCTCCTCTGCCAATACCAACGCGTAAGCTCCAGACTGTGTCTGGCTTACCGAAAGTCCTAAAATGTTTAAACGAATTTTTTGCATACCTGCGCGGCCTGATTTTCAGCAGAAACAAATATAACAATCATTTTTGTTTATTGCCGAAAATGAAAGTCTTTTGTAGAAAAGCCCGTAAATTAAAGCGGTCTAACAATCAGAGTACGTTTTAAAACAGAAATTTAAAAAAATGATCGAGGTGTAGTTTTTTACTAAAAGATGCGACCAACGGATAAATAACTAATCAAAAAGAGGTGCAAAAAACAGGTAAAAGGGAATTTAGTGAACTGATCGAAAAACACCAGGGGATTATTCACAAAATAACCATGGTTTATGCAAACAATTTGGCTGATCGCGAAGACCTTTTTCAGGAAATATGCCTGCAACTTTGGAGATCTTTCACGGGGTTCAGGGGCGAGGCACAATTCAGTACCTGGATGTACCGGGTGGCATTGAATACGGCCATCAGTAATGTTCGGAAAAACAGCAGACGCCCAGTTTTTGAAACATTGAAAGGAAATGAGAAAGTGATGGCTGAAGATTTGAATGATGCGGAGCAGGTAAAACTGTTGTATCGGGGAATTGCCCGGCTGAACCATATTGATAAAGCAATTATTTTACTCTGGCTCGAAGACAAAAGTTATGAGGAAATTGCTGAAGTACTCGGAACATCAAAAGGCAATATTGGTGTAAAGCTGGTCAGGATTCGGAGGAAACTGGAAGTATGGGTTTCAATTACAGAAAAACAAGAGTCATGAACGAAGAAAAATTAAAAGTCATGTGGAATAAAACAAAAAGTTTGGGAAGCGAATCAGTGTATAACAGCCAACTGATTCAAAAATATCTGTCGGGGCGTTCCAACGACACCTCGCAGAAGATCAGGAATATGGTACGATTTGATATCGTATTAAAAGCTCTGCTTGTTTTGGTCTTTGGAGTCGATATTTATCTTTTCGCAGGAACAACAAATATTGTTATTGTCTCGCTGTTTGCCATTTTAGCGTTGATCCCGATCATCTTCTATGAACGAAGAATGCTCACCCGTTTTGATGAGGTAGCAGATCAGGGACAAAATACCCGGGAAAAACTATCCTCGATGCTGGGTTATTTGAAGACAAAGTTTACCAGCACTTTACTTGCCATCTCGATCACTTATTTATTTTTATTTATTTCAGGCTCACTCATCTACTTTTATCTGGCTTATGGTCATGTACGAACACTGGACACGATTGATGTTTTTGTTTTTGCCGGATTCATTTTGATTGGTATTGTGTTTAATTTTACTGTGAATAAAGGTCAGGTAAAATACCAGATCAAACATCTCGAGAATTGTTTGTCAGATTTGAATGATCAGGCTTTGCCATTGGCTGAAGAAATAATTGAAAATCAGCGCAAACAAGATCGGGCAAACAAATTGATTTTGGGAGTTATACTTGTTTTTGGCTTTGTTTTGCTGATTGTAGTTTTAATGAACATAGGTACCTGAATAAACAATGGAAATTCCTCTGAAATAAATGCTTCAGAATTTGTAAGTTATCTGAAAATAACTACTTTTGCAGTCCGAAAAATTTATCCGTTCAGGCTAAAAAAGAGGAAACAAGCGAGATTCCCGCCTGCCGGTGTTAACATTAAAAGTGAAATTATGTACGCGATTGTTGAAATTGCTGGACAGCAATTCAAAGTTGAGAAAGACAAAAAACTTTTCGTACACCGACTGGATGCAGTAGAAGGTGCATCAGTTGATTTCGATAAAGTTTTGCTGGTTGACAACGACGGACAGGTAGCCGTTGGAACTCCCACTGTAAGTGGTGCAAAGGTAACAGCGAAAGTGCTGGAACATGTGAAAGGTGAAAAAGTATTGGTTTTCAAAAAGAAACGTCGTAAAACGTATCAGAAAATGAACGGTCACCGTCAGTACTTCACTCAGATACAAGTTGAAACCATTGTTGGATAATTAATAAAGAAAATTTACCATGGCTCATAAGAAAGGTGTAGGTAGTTCGAAAAACGGACGCGAATCGGAAAGTAAACGACTGGGCGTAAAAATTTACGGAGGTCAGTTTGCAAAAGCTGGTAATATTTTAGTTCGCCAGCGTGGTACAACACATCACCCGGGAGATAATGTTGGAATAGGTAAAGATCATACTCTTTTCGCATTAATCGACGGAACCGTTGTGTTCAGAAAAAGAAGAAATAATCGTTCCTATGTATCGGTTGCTCCGGTAGTGGAAGTTGAAGTAGCAGAAGCTCCGGCTAAAAAAGCTGCTCCTAAAGCTGAAGCTCCAAAGGCAGAAGCAAAACAGGAAGTAAAAGCTGAAGCTCCAAAAGCTGAAGTTGCCGGTGACGATTTAACCAAATTAACTGGTGTTGGCCCAAAATTGGCTGAAATTCTTGCTGAAGGTGGTTTTGCCACTTATGCTGCAGTAGCTGCTGCTTCGGTTGAAGATCTTCAGAAAGTATTGGAAGCTGCCGGAAGTCGCTATGCTTCAAAAGATCCGCAACCCTGGATCGAAGAAGCAAAAGGTTTGGCTTAATTTAAGAAGCTACGTTCAGGATTAAATCCTGAAGAAGAAATACAAAGCTCTTGTCGGTATCGGCAAGGGCTTTTTTTGTTATTTTTAGTCGGAATAATCTAAATAAAAACTACAATCTAACCTAACCTTTATGAAACGAAGAACATTTCTGAAAACCGGAATAACCGGAACTGCCGCCCTGGCTTTATCTCCTATGCTGGCTTGTGGCACTAATCAAAAACAATTACATATTTCGCTCGCCGAGTGGTCGTTAAACAGGAGCTTTCGTGATGGATCGCTTGATGCCAACGATTTTGCCTCCATTGCAATGGATAAATACGGCATTGGTGCCTGTGAGTATGTAAATGGCTTTTATACTGAACATGCTACCGACGAGAAATTCTGGAACGAGATGAAATTGCGGTCGGATAACGCGGGTGTGGTCAACAAAGTATTGATGGTTGATGATGAGGGAGATTTGGGAGTGGCAGATGATGCGGAACGTCTGCAGTCGGTTGAAAACCATTACAAATGGGTTCATGCCGCCAGTTTGCTTGGATGTGAGACCATGCGTGTGAATGCTTTTGGCGATCCCGATCGCGAAAAATATCGTAACGCTATTATCGATGCCATGTCTCGGTTGGCAGAATATGCGGCGCCACTGGGTATAAACATTGTGATTGAGAATCATGGTTTGTTCAGTTCCGATGCCGACCTGATTACAGGGATTATTAAAGAGATAAACCTTTCTAATTTTGGCTCATTACCCGATTTCGGGAACTGGTGCCTTTCTGCGAAGTGGGGAACCACCCAGTTTGAATGCGAAAAAGCTTATGACCGCTATCAGGGTGTCGCCGAACTTCTTCCATATGCGAAATCTGTTAGTGCCAAATCGTATAATTTCAATGAGAAGGGAGAAGATACCAAAATCGATTACTACCGGATGATGAAACTGGTGAAAGAGTCGGATTACGACGGTTACATCGGAATTGAATACGAAGGGACAGAAAAAAGTGAACACGAAGGTATTCTGCTCACAAAAGAACTGATGCAAAAGGCCTGGGAAGTTGTATAAAACAAAGGATTCCATCTTTTCAAAAGATGGAATCCTTTGTTTAACACTGTCTGTCATTCTTATTTCAAATTTTTATTCAGAAAATCAGTCATGATCTGAATCACTTTCGGATCGGAAAATTGTGGCCCTCCATGGTTGGCTTCGTTAATCACGTATCGGGTTGATTCTCCCCCAACTTTGCGAAGTGCATTGTGTACCAATAGCGTTTGGCTGGGCGAAACAAGCTGATCCGCCGATCCGTGGATAAAAAGAAAAGTAGCATCGTTTTTATCTACATAATTCACCGGATTCGATTTGGCGACAACTTCCGGTTTATCCAGAATCGTTAACCCGCTGTTTTTGCCATGTACATAACCCGCTTCAGGTGCATCGGTTGTAAAATGTGCTTCCTCGGCTTCCTTGTCGTAATCGGCGCCAATTTTTGTCAGGTCCGATAAACCATAACAATCGATCGCTGCCTGCACATCGCTGCTCTGATCTAAATTTTCGCCTACTTCAAATTCTTTTACTCCGTTGGTTGTTCCTGTCATAGCAGTGAGGTAACCGCCAGCGGATTCGCCCCAAATGGCAATTTTTTCAGGATCGATTCCGTATTTATCAGCATTGGCACGTAAAAATCGAATAGCTGCTTTAACATCCGAAACGGCATCGCTATACAAACCATTTGATACTACATGATATTCAATACTTCCTACAACAAAACCGGCTTTGGCAATTTCACACCGATTGTAAAGATTGCTGTTTTTTGGTGCCCACATAAAACCACCACCTGTTATAAAAACCACTGCAGGGTATTTTGTGTCATCTTTTGGGCGAACCACATCCATTTTTAAATCCATTGGCTGGCCTTCTGAATTGGTGGAATTGTGAAATACAATGTCAGTTGTTAATGCCAGATTTTCCGGAACCTCCTTTATTTGACGATTTTCAGCAGAAATTCCATCCAAAACAATACTGGTGCTGTTATCACTTGGCCTGATTTCGGCTGGTAACAGCAGGTTTCCCATTGCTGGTATTTTCTTTCGTTCTGCTTTCTGGGTTTGAGCTACCGAAAAATGGGCGCCTAATAAGAAAGCGAAAACCAGTGAAAGGTTGATATAATTCTTCATTTTTGGTGAGTATTAAAGTTTTGACTGTAAAGATAACTGATCGTTTAGATTCTTACTTTTCCCGGAAGTTTAATTTCTCAACCCCTTTTTATTAACCTATTGTTCGGGGTCATAATTTAGGTTTCTGAAATCGATGTTGTGCCGCAACATTTATTAAATTTGCAGCTTACTTAAAAAGACAGATATGCTTAATCTGAAATTTATACAGGATAACCCTGAACTGGTGATAGAAAAACTGAAGAAAAAGAATTTCGATGCCAGCGGGATTGTATCACAGATCATCGATCTCTATCAGCAGAAGAATAAACTGCAATCCTTGTCGGATGCAGCCAAAGCAGAAATGAATAAAATTTCGAAGGAGATTGGAATACTTTTCCGTGAAGGGAAAAAGGAAGAGGCCGAAGCAGCAAAAGAACGTACTTCGGAATTAAAGGAAAATATTAAACAATACGATACAGAGTTTGCAGCCATTGAAGAACAGGTGTATGAATTACAGGTGTTATTGCCAAATCTTCCTGCCGAAATTGTACCGTTTGGAAAAGGTGCCGACGATAACGAAGTAGTTAAAACCGGCGGAGAAATGCCCAAAATGGAAGCATCTGCTTTACCGCACTGGGAACTGGCAGCTAAATACAACCTGATTGATTTTGAATTAGGGGTGAAACTTACTGGTGCTGGTTTTCCTGTTTATCGCGGGAAAGGCGCTCAGTTGCAGCGAGCACTTATTAATTTCTTTTTGGCAGAAGCAGCCAAAGCCGGTTATGAAGAGATTCAGCCGCCACTGGCGGTGAATGAAGCATCGGGATTTGGAACCGGACAGTTACCCGATAAAGAAGGGCAGATGTACCATATCACTGAAGACAATCTTTACCTGATTCCAACAGCTGAAGTTCCGGTTACCAATATTTACCGCGATGTGATTGTGGATGCGAAAGATCTGCCATATAAAAATACGGCTTACAGTGCCTGTTTCCGTCGTGAAGCCGGTTCGTACGGGAAAGATGTTCGTGGTTTGAATCGTTTACACCAATTCGATAAAGTGGAAGTGGTACAGATTGCACACCCGGATAAATCGTATGAAATTCTCGATGAAATGGTAGCACATGTGGAAGGTTTGGTTCAGAAACTGGAACTGCCTTACCGTATCCTGCGTTTGTGCGGTGGCGATATGAGTTTTACTTCGGCACTGACTTACGATTTTGAAGTGTATTCTGCAGCCCAGGAAAAATGGCTCGAAGTAAGTTCTGTATCTAATTTTGAGTCTTTTCAGGCCAACCGTTTAAAACTGCGTTACCGCGACGAAGTGACAAAGAAACCACAGATTGCGCACACGCTTAACGGTAGTGCACTGGCATTGCCACGAATTGTGGCTGCCCTGCTCGAAAACAATCAGACTCCGGATGGAATTAAGATTCCGAAAGTACTGGTACCGTTTCTAGGATATGAAATGATCGACTAAAATATAATTTAAGGTTTAGGCGAAGGATGCCATCCGTTTGAGTCGTTTCAAATTAGGATGGCATCCTTTTTTCCGGCAGTTTGAAATGAATAAGAAAAGGGGATTCATCCCTGCCCATTTTTAACAATAAATTATAGAAGACCCCGTTTTGTAACGAAAACCATCTTTATGAGATACTTTTTTCCCCTCATTTTTCTTTTTCTGGTGATTAGCAGCGCAGGTCAGTCGAAGGCTGGTAACTTTGAACACCGTTTTTCTTTTGGTCTTAGTTTTTCTCCCGATTACACCTATCGTATTTACGATTCGGGCCCGGATTTTCCTGGCGATATTTGGGATGAAGTGGAAGATCCCCGGTTTGGATTTACCACAGGGCTGGTTGCCAAATATTTCTTAACTCCGAATTTTGCAATCGAATCGGGCCTTCAATTTTCCGACAAAGGTTATAAAATTGAAACGTCGGGAGAGCAGTTGGTTCCTGAGGACGGAACTGTTAATGGGCACTACTGGATTAACACAAAATATCATTACAACTATCTTGGAATTCCATTAAAAGCCAATTGGTTTATAATGAACAGAGATGTAAAAGTATTTTTGTCTGGAGGCTTTTCTACTGACTTCTTTCTGAATTCAAAAGCGAAAACTGAGTATTTTCTTGAAGGGAAGGAAGGGTCAGAAGAACATTCGGAAGATGAGGTTGATTTTCATAAAATAAATGTAATTGGACTGGCCGGCTTTGGTGCAGAATATGGTCTCAGTGAAAGCGTATATATTCGGTTTGAACCAATCGTTAGAATTTCGTTTACTTCTGCCGCCACTTACACCTCTGCAATGAGATATTGGTATTCAATGGGAGCTAATTTTTCTGTATTTTTTCAGAAGTAACAGCATCTGAGTAATAATTTTCAGAGGCTGTTATCACCTGGCAGCTTTTTTTGTATCTATACAATCTGATATTCGTAGCGAATAATACGCATGGACAAAGAACAAAAACATCGCCTGATTTCGGTTTTGGAAGAACAAATGTACCGGGTGGAAGATTTGTGTGTTTCTGAAGATCTTTCATCTGAATTAAAGGTTCATGAGATACGGAAATGTTTCAAACGAATTAATGCCCTGCTTCGTCTTTTTCCTGATTCTATTCAACAGGAAGTACAGACTTTCAGACAACCTATGAAATCGATGGCACGGCGTTTGACCATGGCACGTGAAACCACTGTCAATCTCCAGTTTTTTGAAACCATGTGTGCCGAGAATCAGTGCTTAGTCCTATCCGAGGCACAGGAGTTGAAACAACAATTGGCCAAAGAAAATTTTGAATGTATTCAGGAACTTGTACAAGGTGAATCGATTTTCGATGCGATTAGAAGTGAGATGAAAATTGGGAGGTACGAATTTCTTGAAAAATTGCCTGATAATGATTTCACAATCGATGTCCTTAGTGAGCTGGATCTTTCGTTTCATAAATCGCGGAACTTGTATTTGAATTCGTGTGCAGATTATCATCCCGAAGAATTTCACGAATTGCG
>Ga0116152_10000643_pt1 | contig 28566 bp, 29 predicted proteins | sample AD_UKC119_MetaG_FD_89894 | JGI IMG/M metagenome (GOLD analysis project Ga0116152, IMG submission 89894) | Active sludge microbial communities of municipal wastewater-treating anaerobic digesters from Hong Kong - AD_UKC119_MetaG | ecosystem: Engineered > Bioreactor > Anaerobic > Digestate... | reverse complement strand
GATGATCTCCTGGGTGGGGACATCCAGCACCTGTTCCATCATGTTGAGCTTCTGCCCGATCTGGTCGATCACCGGGACAATCAGGTTGAGGCCGGGGCGCAGGCTGCGGGTGTACTTGCCGAAACGTTCGACGGTCCACTCGTTGCCCTGCGGCACCGACTTGACGCCGAGGAACAGGATGACGGCCGCGAGGCCGAACAGAAACAAAGTGAATACGCCAAATTCGCTCATGGTCACGATTCCGTATGTGTCAGGTCGCTCCAGTATACCGCCGGGTTCGGCACTGCTTTGCGCAAAAACCGCTACAATCGCAGGCACCTGCAGCCAGGCGAAACTGCCAACATGCGCGACAAGACCGACAATGCGCCATCGCGCAGCCAACCGGACACCCACCAGCGCGGTCGCGACAAGGTCAGTCGTATCCCGGTGAAGGTCGAACCGACCACCGAGGTGATACGCAAACCCAGCTGGATCCGCGCCAGGGTACCCAGCGGCGCCGGGGTGTCTCGGATCAAGCAGATCCTGCGCCAGCGCCAGCTCAGCTCAGTGTGCGAAGAGGCGCAGTGCCCGAACCTCGGCGAATGCTTCAGCCACGGCACCGCGACCTTCATGATCATGGGCGACATCTGCACCCGGCGCTGCCCTTTCTGCGACGTCGCCCACGGCAAGCCGCAGCCGCTCGACGCCGACGAACCGCGCCAGCTCGCCGAGGCGATCACCGAGATGGCGTTGCGCTATGTCGTCATCACATCGGTCGATCGCGACGACCTGCGCGACGGCGGCGCGGCACACTTCGCCGCCTGTATCGGTGCAGTACGCGAGCACGCGCCACAGACCACGATCGAGGTGCTGGTGCCGGATTTTCGCGGGCGCATGGACATTGCGCTCGACGCGCTCGGCGCTTTTCCCCCGGACGTGTTCAACCACAACCTCGAGACCGTGCCCCGCCTGTACCGTCAGGCCCGCCCGGGTGCGGATTACCAGTGGTCGCTCGACCTGCTCCGACGCTTCAAGGCCATGCACCCCGGGGTGCCGACAAAATCGGGGATCATGCTCGGACTGGGCGAGACCCGTGCCGAGGTGGAACAGGTGATGCGGGACCTGCGGGATCATGATTGCGAGATGCTGACTCTGGGCCAGTACCTTCAACCGAGCCGCGAGCACCTCCCGGTCGAGCGCTTCGTCACCCCCGCGGAGTTCGACGAACTGCGCGTATTCGGTGAGCACCTCGGCTTCTCCAACGTCGCCAGCGGGCCGATGGTACGCTCCTCGTATCATGCTGATCTGCAGGCCAATCCGGTCCTGGGGGGCTAGTGGAACTCGACGTCGGTACCCGTGCGATCCTGAAAATGGCCCTGCTGCCGCCGGGCAGCCTGCTGATCCTGATGCTGTTGGGCTGGCTGTTCGCTCGCCGCTTCATTGGCCGGTTCCTGATCCTGCTGGGCATTCTCGGTTTCTACGCCATGTCGACCCCGGCCGGTGTCGACTGGCTGGCCGCCCGGCTCGAAACAGTGCCGGCACAGACGCCGGCGCAGCTCAAGGCGAGCAAAGCCGACGCCATCCTGGTGTTTATGGCAGGCGTGCGCCGATCCAACCCGGAACTTGGCGGTGCCGACGCGCTGTCGTCGCTCAGCCTCGAGCGCATCGACTATGGTCTGGCGTTGCATCGCCAGACCAAGCTGCCGCTGGTATTGAGCGGTGGCAGCGTCAAAGGCGACACCGAGCCGCTGGCCGACCTCGGGGCGAAGTGGCTGCAGGAACGCGCCGGCGTCACCGCAGCAGCCGTCGACAACACCAGCCGCGACACGGCGGAGAACGCGCGCAACAGTGCCGAGCTGTTGCGCGCACGCGGACTGCGCCGCGTGTTGCTGGTCACGCACGCGTTTCATATGCCACGCGCGCTGCTCCAGGCGCGTGCCGCCGGGATCGACGCGGTACCCGCCCCGTTCGGCTTCCTGCACGTGCCACCCGCATTGGCCGAGCCAGGCGAGGTGGGCGACTGGCTGCCGCAGGCGGGCAACCTGGGTCGCAGCTATCTGATCCTGCATGAGATGGCAGGCCTGACCTGGTACGGCCTGACCCACCGGTAACGCGGTTCCCTGTCTGCGCCCATGCGCCCAACCGCCACCACAATGTATATACAACTCCGGTTTTCCGTCTAGACTGAAAAGGAACTGTCACAACGCTGTAATGGCGAGCGTGACGCGGATTGTATCTGCAACAGGGGGCATCCATGCGATCGTGGATTGCCGGACGATGCCGGCCGGCGCTGGTGTTGCTGCTGGCCAGCCAGGCGACAATCGCTGCCGATGTCGACACCTTGGCCGGACGGACCGAGCGGTTGCTGCAGACGCTTCAGGCCGGCGATCTGCGGCTCGACGGCGCGCCGGATGAACTGACACTGCCGGCGGTGAACCTGCGAATCCGCCACTGCGACAGTTACCCGTACCACGAAGACCAGGCCCCCCAGGACGGCGCGCGCCAGCTGCTCGCCGATCTGCGGGCCGGCATGCAGACCGGCCTGCAATGCCTCGGCGGCAACGGGCCCATGGGCAGGCTGCATCCCTATCATGAGTACCAGGCGCACCGATTGCTGACGCTGCTGGAGTCCCCGCAAGACAAGACCTTTAAATGTGTCGAGGATGCGATGTTCGCGACAGCGGTCGCCACCGACCCGCAGGGGACCTCGATCGAAGACCCTCTGTACCAGCAGCTGCGCCAGGTCGACTACCCCGCGGTGATCTTCGACACCTACCGGCTGGGGGGTATTCTCAGCCGCCGCCACGACGACCAGACCTACCGAACCTTCTTTCATCTCGCCGAGGACCAGATCGTCGAACACCGCAGCGGTCAACCGCTGCGGCCGGCCAGCCTGCACCGCTATCGCGACCGGGCCGGCCTGGTGTTTCACGAGCTGACCCATTGGCTCGGCCATCGGCACAGCGCCCTGTATCCCGACGTGGCCACGCTCTACGAGACCTGCTGCTTTGGCGGCAGCGACTACATCAGCGACCCTGACACCAACGCCGCCCATCAGCAGACCGCGTGCAATATCCTCAAAGATGATGCCTTGTGGAGCCAGAGCTATCGCCCCTACACGCAGATGCGGCTGTGGCACCACAAAGGCTACGACCGCTTCAAGTTGCGCCTGCGTGCCGATTTCGATTCCTGACCTTCATTCGAACCAACACGCCTGAAGACTCGAGATCCTTGGACTACCGGGATAACGATTGACCCGCATCAAGGGTTGTACGGGCGCTCACCTCGGCAACATGTGACAATTAAGTTACTGTTTTTTGACATTTTGCGTCCAAACTCACTGCCTGCGGGGCCTTGCATGGAACTTCAAAATTTCACCCAGATAGAACAAGCGACCCGATTCGGCAGGCCGGAGATGTTTCGATTCGGTGTCGCACTGTTTTTCGTGATCGCGATCATGCTGGTTGCCGGGATGAGCATCGGCGACGTACCGCACAACTACATGCTGGTCGCCGCGGCGATGATCGGCGGCTACATGGCGATGAACATCGGCGCCAACGATGTCGCCAACAACGTCGGCCCCGCGGTAGGGTCAAAGGCCCTCACACTCGCCGGGGCGATCGCGATCGCGGCGGTATTCGAAGCCGCAGGCGCGCTGATTGCCGGGGGCGACGTGGTCAGCACGATCAAAAACGGCATCATCGATCCGTCAAAGATCGGTGACAGCGATGCGTTCATCTGGCTGATGATGGCGGCGTTGCTGGCCGGCGCCCTGTGGCTGAACCTGGCGACCGCAATGGGCGCGCCGGTGTCAACCACCCACTCGATCGTCGGTGGCGTCCTCGGGGCCGGCATCGCGGCCGGCGGTATGGGCATCGCCAACTGGGGGACCATGGGCCAGATTGCAGCAAGCTGGGTGATCTCACCGGTACTCGGCGGTGCGATCGCGGCAGCGTTTCTCTACCTGATCAAGCGCACCATCACCTACCAGGAAAACATGAAGTCCGCCGCGCAAAGGGTGGTGCCGGTGCTGGTCGCGCTGATGGCCTGGGCATTCGCGACCTATATCATCCTCAAGGGACTCAAGCGCCTTTGGAAGGTCGAGTTCGGCAGCGCCGTCCTGCTCGGGCTTGTGTTCGCCAGCGCGGTCTATGTCCTGGTCCGACCGCTGATCTTCAAGGCAGCGGAACGCCTGTCCAGCGACAAGGCCAGTGTCAACAGACTGTTCACCATTCCGCTGATCTTTGCCGCGGCACTGCTCAGCTTCGCACACGGCGCCAACGACGTGGCCAACGCGGTCGGCCCGCTGGCCGCAATCAACGATGCGATCCTGCACGGCGGGATAGCGCAGAAGGCGGCCATCCCGCTGTGGGTGATGATGGTCGGTGCACTGGGTATCGCCATCGGTCTGGCGCTCTACGGGCCCAAGCTGATCCGCACGGTCGGCTCGGAGATCACCGAACTGGACCAGATGCGCGCGTTCTGCATCGCAATGGCGGCTGCGCTGACCGTGATCGTAGCCACTCAGCTCGGTCTACCGGTGTCATCGACCCATATCGCGGTCGGTGCAGTGTTCGGTGTCGGTTTCCTGCGCGAGTTTCTGAAAGCGACTTATTCCAAGATGGTCGAAGAGATCCGGGCACACCATCACGGCAAAGACGAGGCCGAGGTGGCGCGTTTCCTGCTGGAGTTTCGCAAGGCCTCGGTGGCGAAGAAGGGCATGATGCTACAGCAGCTCAAGGAGCATTCGGCCAAGGCGGATCTGAGCAAGAAGGAACGCAAGGGCCTGAAACGCGTCTATAAGACCGAGTTGGTCAAGCGCTCGGCATTGATGCGGATCGTTGCCGCCTGGTTGATCACGGTACCCGTGTCGGGCGCGCTGGCGGCGATACTCTTCTTCACCATTCGCGGATTCATGTTGCCCTGATGGGACGCGCCCTTGCGACAACGCTGCTCGTGATGCTCGGCTGTCAGGCGCTGCCGTTGGACACGCATGCACAGGGGAACGATCTCAACCAGCGACGACACATCCTGATCAGCGGCTCGTCCACCGCCTACCCGATCGTCGCGGCCGCAGCGGAGCGGTTTGGACGACAGGGGCAACACATCACCCCGGTCGTGGAGTCCACCGGTACCGGAGGCGGAATCAAACTGTTTTGCGCCGGCACCGGACTGGCGACGCCAGATATCGTGATGGCGTCGCGGCGCATGAAGGACAGCGAGCGTGAGGACTGCGCGCGCAATCACGTGAATGATGTGCGCGAGATCAAGATCGGCTACGACGGCATAGTCATCGCCAGCACCAAGGAAGCCCCGCGGCTCACGCTGACGACGATGAGTATCTACCTCGCACTGGCGCGCGAGGTACCTGTCGGCACTGACGGAGATTTTGTCCCCAATCACTATCAGGCGTGGAATGAGATCGACCCGGCCCTACCGGCATTGCCGATCCGGGTCATGGGTCCACCCCCGACATCGGGCACGCGTGACATCCTGCTCGAACGCCTGTTCCAGAACGCCTGCCTGGACATACCTGCACTGTCGACGCTGCACGAAACGGACCCCGTGCTGTTTCGGCAGCGCTGTTTCGCGTTGCGTGAGGACGGGTTGTTCGTCAACGCTGGAGAGAACGATGCGCGCCTGGTGCGCAAGCTGTTCGGGGACCCGCAGGCCCTGGGTATTTTTGGCTACAGCTTTCTCGACCGGAATCGTGATCGGCTGCAGGCGGCGAGCATCGATGGCATAGAACCGCAATTCGAGCTGATCGAGTCCGGCGCCTATCCGCTCAGCCGCGCACTGTACCTGTATATCAAGCCGCACCATGCCAGTGTCGTCGGAGGGCTGGATGACTTCATCGACGAGATCCTTTCACCCGCCGCAGCGGGGGCAGAAGGCTATCTTGTCGACCAGGGACTGATCCCACTGCCGGCGCGCGGCAATTCGGGGCCGACCGGGACGGCCGCGCAGTGACTCAGGCGGCCTTCTGTCGCAGCCTGCGCCAGGTCTCCTGAAGGACCAGCGCGTCGCCGCTCGCGCGATGCCGCCGCAGCCCCATATCACTGATCACCTGCAGCTTCACGCTGTGCCAGCGGTCGCGCTGCTCCTCGTCGATCAGGCTGCTGATATCGGCGAGGCGGAATGTCTGCTGCATGTTGGCTGCGTCGTACAGCTTGCCGAGCCACGACAGGTCGAATGACCAGGCATCGCTGTATGCCGTCTTGTGGCGCAACAACTCGTTGAGGCGCCAGGCGACATCCTGCAGCGGTCGCCCGTAGGTCAGCAGCACCTCGCGGCTGATACCGTGTACCTTCTCAGCCGCATCGTCCCAGCTCTTCCATTGGCGCGCCGGCGTGATCAGGTAGCAATGGCGCGAGCCATCGGGCAATGCGACGCCGACTTCGATCGGGTAGCTGCCTCTGCCGAATCCCGATGCCTCGACATCAATGACGATCGGCGTCATCCTTTTCTCCACCTGTTTTTCTGTCCCGTTGCGCAGCAGACTGTCGGCCGCCAGGGCCAGTTCTTGATAGTCGACTCAGCCCGCTTCGGCGAGGTGATCGTTGTAACGCTCCATCAGGTAACACAGGCAGTCCTGCCGGATCACCGTCGGGTCACAGGTCAGCATCGAAGGCATCACAGGGACTGTGGTGACCAGGCGCTGGTTGTCGATGGCGAAGAAGCGATCGGCGACGTGCTGGTCCTGTTCGTCTCGCACGTCCAGCGGCTGAACGAGCCCCTGGGCGCACTCGGCGAACAGGCTGCCGACCGGCAATTCCCGAAAATTCATCGTGTCGAGATGACTGACAAAGTTGATCGGACTGGAGGTGTCACCGAATGCAAACGCCTGGCCGTCCGGCACGCGCACGATCGCGACCGTGTGGTAGAGCTCGATATCGTGACTCGGCACCGCATGATGCGGTATCTCGGCAAGCTGAAGGCAGGCCTGCAGGTACTCGGCCGCATGATCGACCCCGTAGGCCTGCCCGACCTTGCCGCATTCCAGGGTCACTGAGGGGCCGAGCGCCGCCATCGCCATCGACGCCACGCCGCGCGGGCGCACGAAGTAAACCACCGTGCGACCGAACAGGGACGCCAGGTGCAACGACTGGTGCTCCAACACGTTGACACAGGCATAGTGCGGGTTGAGCCCGGTATTGTTGTGCACATCGACCGACGCGAATATCTCACGATCCACCATACGGTCCATTACTAGCCGCATCAACGCGTGCTCCGGTGTCCCCGAGGTCTCGCTGCCGGGCCATACCCGGTTGTAGTCCGGTTGGCCCGGCAGGTGTCTGACACCCTGCTGTGCTGCAGCGGTATTGCCGACGAACAGGCTCAGCGAACGCGGCAGATCGAAACCGTCCGCGGTAACGCAGGCGTGCAACACCCTGCGTACGGCATCCCAACCGGCGGTTTCATTCCCATGCATCAACACCGAGACGAACAACGCGGGTTCGCGCCGGCCGCGCAGGTGAAACAGTGTCGGCCCGCCGAGGACGGCGTGCAGGTCCCGCGCCTCCGCCTCAAGCAGGGACTGCGGGAATTCGTCACGTTCGTTCAACAACAGATCAGTCAAGTCAGGCTCCATTCGTGTACGGGCGTATTGTCGGCCTGGTGCCGCACGTAGGCGTCCACCAGGCCGTGGAAATCTCTGCCATGCCGCGCGATCCAGGCGACCTGCCAGTCCGCGCCGGTGGTGTTGCGCTCGACCCGGCCGCGGATCACGTCCAGCCAGCGCGCGACCTCAGCTTTGCCCAATCCCGCCGCCGACAGCCCGCCCGCCGCGGTGTCGAGCAGCTGCGAGGCCAGTAGATCACGCAGGGTGCACACCGCGCCGTCGACCCAGCGCAGTGGCGCGTCCAGGCCGAACCTCGCAGCCGCGTAAAAATTGTCGCGCGCAACAACGAACGACAGCAATGACTCGATCGGCCCAGGCGCCCGCATGAAGGACTCGAACAGACCGAGAAACAATGCGCAGTTGGCGATGGCGTCGCGCGGCGATGGGCCGGCCGCGATGACACGATGTTCTATCCGGCAATGCGGCCGGCCCGCGTCGTCGAAACCGATCAACGGCCGGTTCCAGCGCCAGATGGTGCCATTATGCAGCCGCAGGTGCGCAAGTTCCTCCGCCGGCTTGTCCATCAGGTCTGGCAGAATCACCGGGTATCGGGTGCGGTTCGCCTCGAAACACTCCAGGATGCTGTCCTGCGCATAGCGCACGCCGAAGGTCACGCGCTTGCTGTAGTCGCTCGCCCCCACGTCCACCGCCTGCTCAAACAACGGAATGCGCGTCTCTGCCCACAACTGGCGCTCGAACAGGTACGGCGAGTTGGCTGCGGCACCGACGGTGATCGCCGAAATCATCTTGCACACATTGAATGCCCGCGCCGCCTCGTCAGCATCGACCTGGACGTGGATCTGCAGCGACGTCGTCGCCGCCTCGAGCATCACGTCGGCATGTCGATGGTGCAACTGCTCGACACCGTCGATATCGAGCTCGATCGGGGCCCCGTGACGGAGACGAAACACCTGCTCGTTGATCGCACGGTAGCGCTGCAGCGGTGACATATGGTCGAGCGAGAGGTCAGTGCTGCGCACGGTCGGCAGAATGCCGGTCAGCACCGGCCGTGCACCCAGCGCCGAGGCAGCCTGCTCACAGTGTCGCCAGCGTGTGGCCAGGGCATTGTGCATCGCGTCCAGTGCGCCGGGCTCGAGGCGCCGCGGCATCGAATTGATCTCGAAGTTGAACTGTGCCAGCTCGGGCACCACCAGCGGGTCCCCGAGCGCGGCAAGAAACGCCTGGTTGCACGCCGCCGGGCGCGCATCCGCGTCGATCAGCCAGGCCTCGACCTCGAAACCGAACCGGCGCTCGTCCGACCGCAGCCGGCCCTGCGCCAGCCAGTCGCGCAGCAACCCGGTCTCGACGTCGAGCCGGCGACGGAATTCGGCGAACGCGGAGTCGGCAAACCGGCTGTCGGTGATTTCCTGGCCCATGACGACAAGGTTAGTCGGCCTTGCGCCGCAGGGCCCGGTCGAGTTCGGCGAGACGCTGGGGCGTACCGACATCGGTCCAGCGCCCCCGGTAGTGTTCACCACCGGCCCGGCCGGCAGTCATTGCCGAACGCAGCAGTGGCGCCAGTGGAAACGCACCGGCGGAACAACCGTCGAACAGCTCCGGACGGTAGACGCCGATACCACTGTAGGTCAGCCTTGGCTCGGCGGCGGCGGACAGGCGGCCGCCGGCGAGATGAAAATCGCCGGCAGGGTGTTGCGGCGGGTTGTCGACCATCACCAGTTGCACCAGGTCATCCGCACCCAGGTTGAGCTGGCGGGGATCGAGATCGCACCAGACGTCAGCGTTGACCACCAGGAACGGGGCACCACCGAGCAGCGGCAGTGCACGAAAGATTCCGCCGCCGGTATCGAGCGCCCGCCCCTCGCCTTCGCGCGAGTAGCGGATATGCACGCCCCATTGCGCGCCATCGCCCAGCAGGTCTTCGATCTGCTGGCCGAGGTGGGCATGGTTAATCACCAGGTCACAGATGCCGGCGCGAGCGAGGCGCTCGATATGCCAGACGATCAGCGGTTTGCCCGCGACCTTCAGCAGGGGCTTGGGCGTGTGGTCGGTCAACGGACGCATGCGCTCGCCGCGGCCGGCGGCGAGGATCATCGCGGTCTCGATAACGACAGGCGGTGGTGCGGTCACGAACAGCCCGGGCGCAGCAAAGACTCAAGTATCGGCCGCTTTGGGCCGTCAATCCACCGCCGCTGCGGACCTGGCAGGCGAGCGGCGACCGCTCAGACCTTCGAGCGCATCGAGTCGAAGAATTCCTGGTTGGTCTTGGTCGACTTGAGCTTGTCGTAGAGGAATTCCATCGCCGCCAGCTCGTCCATCGGGTGCAGGATCTTGCGCAGGATCCACATCTTCTGCAGCTCGTTCTCCGGCATCAGCAGCTCTTCACGGCGGGTGCCCGAGCGGTTGATATTGATCGCCGGGAAGATGCGCTTCTCGGCTATGCGGCGATCGAGGTGCACCTCCATGTTGCCAGTGCCCTTGAACTCCTCGTAGATCACGTCGTCCATGCGCGAACCGGTCTCGACCAGCGCGGTGGCGATGATGGTCAGCGATCCGCCCTCCTCGACGTTGCGCGCGGCACCGAAGAAGCGCTTGGGCTTCTGCAGCGCGTTGGCGTCGACACCGCCGGTCAGCACCTTGCCGGACGACGGGATCACGGTGTTGTAGGCGCGTGCCAGGCGGGTGATCGAGTCGAGCAGGATCACCACGTCCTTCTTGTGTTCCACCAGGCGCTTGGCCTTCTCGATCACCATCTCGGCGACCTGAACGTGACGTGCCGCCGGCTCGTCAAAGGTCGACGAAATGACCTCGGCGCGTACCGAGCGCTGCATCTCGGTGACCTCTTCCGGGCGCTCGTCGATCAGCAGCACGATCAGATAGCACTCGGGATGATTGGTCGCGATCGACTGCGCGATATTCTGCATCAGCATCGTCTTGCCGGCCTTGGGCGGCGATACGATCAGACCGCGCTGGCCCTTGCCGATCGGCGCCACCAGCTCGATGGTGCGTGCGGTGATGTCCTCGGTGCTGCCGTTGCCGACCTCGAGATGAAACCGCTTGTTGGCGAACAGCGGGGTGAAGTTCTCGAACAGAATCTTGTTCTTCGCGTTTTCCGGCTTGTCGAAGTTGATCTCATCGACCTTGAGCATCGCGAAATAGCGCTCGTTGTCCTTCGGCGGGCGGATCTTGCCGGAGATCGTATCGCCCGTTCGCAGACTGAAACGGCGGATCTGGCTGGGGGAGACGTAGATGTCGTCCGGTCCGGCCAGGTAGGAGGAGTCATCCGAACGCAGAAAACCAAACCCGTCGGACAGGATTTCGAGGACGCCATCGCCGTGTATGTCCTCGCCTTTCTTCGCATGCGCCTTGAGGATCGCAAAGATCAGATCCTGCTTTCGCGAACGGGCGACGCCCTCGATATTCATGGACTGCGCGAGCTCGTTGAGCTCTGGCACGGGCATTTTCTTGAGTTCGGTTAAATTCATGTCCAACCCTGGGGAACACTTTGTCGTGTCGGAATGGTTCGGGGGAAAAGCGCGAAGGCGCCTGCTTTTGTCGGAAAAACGTGTAGGAAGATGGTCCCGGTGGGGAGCCAGCCGAAGTTTAGCATGCGTTCGGCGGGCGTCCAGCACTAATCGGCGCGGCGCAGTGGCGCCGCGCCGGCTCGTCAAAGGTTACTGTCGATGAAAGCGGTCAGCTGCGACTTGGAAACTGCCCCGACCTTGGTCGCCTCGACCTCGCCGTCCTTGAACAGCATCAGCGTCGGAATACCGCGGATACCGTAGCGCGGGGGGGTGTTCGGATTGTCGTCGATGTTGAGCTTGGCGATCTTCACCCGGCCATCATATTCGCCGGCAATCTCATCCAGGACGGGCGCAATCATTTTGCAGGGACCGCACCACTCCGCCCAGTAATCCACCAGCACGGGTTCAGCCGACTGCAATACTTCACTTTCAAAATTGTCGTCCGTTACATGAACGATCTTGTCACTCACTGACTGTCTCCAGATAGTTTCGGGATGCGAAAACAGGTGCCCCGCGGGGAGACCTGCTGTGTGGGAGAGGCCCACTCAATGCGTTGTCAGGACGATCCCTTCGCGCAGATGTTGGCATTTCAGCCGATCATTTCACTTAATTCAAGCCCTTAGCGCTGCAAACCCGGGATTTCGGGTATGCTTGCCGGCCATGAGCGAAAAACACCTTACCAAGACCCGATTCGACAGTTTCCCATTTTCCCAGGCCATCCTCGACGGCGTTCGCGACGCCGGCTTCGAGTATTGCACACCCATCCAGGCACAGACCCTGCCGATTGCACTCGACGGCCAGGATCTGGCCGGTCAGGCGCAGACGGGAACGGGAAAAACCGCGGCCTTCCTGCTGGCAATCTTCCATCTCCTCGACCAGGAGCCGGCGGAGCTGTCCCGGCGCGCCAACCAGCCGCGTTCCCTGATTCTGGCGCCGACGCGCGAACTGGCGGTGCAGATCTACAACGACGCCTGCGTGCTCGCCGGCCATACCGGCCTCAAGGTACGCGTGGTCTACGGCGGCACCGGATACGACATCCAGCGCAAGGCGCTCGAGGACGGCGTCGACATCCTGATCGGCACCCCCGGTCGCATCATCGACTATTTCAAGCAGCACGTGTTCGACCTGCGTGCGGTTCAGATCCTGGTGCTGGACGAGGCCGACCGCATGTTCGACCTCGGTTTCATCAAGGATATCCGCTTCCTGTTGCGGCGCTGCCCCGAGCCGCAGGACCGCCAGGGGATGCTGTTTTCGGCGACCCTCTCGTATCGCGTGATCGAGCTCGCCTACGAGCACATGAACAATCCGCAGAAGGTGGTCGTCGAGGCCGAGCAGATCACTGCCGACAGGGTGCGAGAGACCGCCTACATGGTGGCCAACGACGAAAAGATCTCGCTGCTGATCGGCCTGATGCGGCGCCTCGAAAATGCCCGCGTGATCCTTTTCATCAACACCAAGCGCGAGGCCGACCGGGTCTGGGGCTTTCTCGAGGGCAACGGCTACCCGGCAGCGATCCTGTCCGGCGATGTGCCACAGAAGAAGCGCCTGAGCCTGCTCAATCGGTTCTCGACCGGTGAGGTTTCGGTACTGGTGGCGACTGACGTGGCGGCGCGTGGGCTGCATATCGGCGGCGTTACCCACGTCATCAATTATGACCTGCCGGACGACGCCGAGGACTATGTACACCGCATCGGGCGCACTGCGCGCGCGGGCGCCGAGGGCGATGCCATCTCGTTTGTCTGCGAGACCTATGCATTCTCACTGCCCGACATCGAAAAGTTCATCGGGCACAAAATCACCGTCGATCCGGTGACCGCCGAGCTGCTCCCGGATATCGATCCACGCAGTCGCGTGCGCATCGACCGCGCAGACCGGGTGCAAAGGCGCGACGGCGGCGGTGGAGGTGGTCGTGGCGGCCCGCGCCGTGGTCCCGGTCCGCAGGGCGACAAGCCTGCCGCGAAGTCGGAATCCCCGTCCGCCGATCGGCCGCGGCGACCGCGCCGGCGCAAACCCAAGAGCAGCGGCCAGACGCCGGCATGAGCACGCCCGGCATCCCGGTCGAGAACAAGTGCAGCCGCTGCAGCGGTTCGACCTGCTGCACCTACATGACCGAGGCGCTGGGCCCACTGCGCTCGAAGGCCGATTTCGATCACGTGCTGTGGCAGATCTCACACGAGCACATCGAGGTCTACCGTGATCAGGATGGCTGGTACCTGTTGATCCGCGGCCACTGCGAACACCTGCAACCTGGCGGCGCCTGTGGCATCTACGAGCAGCGCCCGCAGGTCTGCCGTGACTACAGCAACGACTGGTGCGAATTCGACGAACCCGCCGAGACGCATTTCATCCACCACTTCCGCAATTACGCCGAGCTGTTGGCGTACTGCCGCGAACGCTTCAAGCGCTGGGACGGCTGAGCGTGGACGCCGTCTGCCGCCTGACCTGAGTCCGGGCCCGATGAGCGCGTTTCGAAGCATGTTCGCGGCTCTGATCCTGCTGGTGGGCAGCACCGCGGCATCTGCGGCCGAAACGGCCGACATCCTGCGCATAGGCATTTTCCCGCGCCGTCCCACGACCGATACGCAGCAGATGTTTCAGCCGCTGGCAGACCACCTGTCGACGGTGCTCGACCTGCCGGTCACACTCGACGCCCCGCCCGACTATGCATCTTTCTGGTCAGCCGTCGAACAGGGACGTTACGATCTCGTCCACTTCAACCAATACCACTACGTTCGGGCGCACCACGAGTTTGGATACGAGGTCATCGGGAAGAACGAAGAGTTCGGGCAGCCGGTGCTGCGCGCGAACATCCTGGCACGCCGCGACAGCCGCTACCGGGACCTGAACGACCTGCGGGGCCGCAAAATACTTTTCGGCGGCGGCCGCAGCGCCTTCATCAGCTACATCCTTGCGACCGACATGTTGCGCGACGCGGGTCTGCAGGACGGTGACTACATCGAGCAATTTGCGCAGAACCCCATCAAAGCGGTTATCGCCCTGTACTACATGCAGAGCGATGCGGCAGCGGCCGGTGACGGCGTGTCATTCCTGCCGCTGGTGAAGCGTTCACTCGATGACCGGGAGCTGCGCGTGCTCTCGCAGAGTATCGCGGTACCGCATATCCCCTGGGCGGTCAGCCCCGACATTGAACCGGCGCGGCGAAACGCATTGCGCGAAGCGTTGCAGGGGCTGAACCACTCTGCACAGGGCCGCAAGGTGCTCGGTAACATGCAGCTGACCGGGATCAGGCCGGCGCAGGATGCCGAGTACGATGTGGTGCGAAACATCGTCGCGCGCGTGCTCGGCGAACACTATTGATCACACACGGTGGCTATCATGGACGAGCCGACAACCCCGCCCCCCGAAAACAGCAGCCGTCTGCCCAGCTACCGCACCCGCTATGCGTTGATCGTTGGCAGTGTCGCCGTTCTGCTGGCCATCGTTTCACTGCTGACCTACCGCTACATCGTCGCCATCAGCACGCGGGCAGGGGCCGAGGCCGGCCAGCGGGAAGCCGGTATCGTGCTGCTCAACGACGGTTATGGCGAGCTGTACCAGGTACGACAGGCACTGCATGATTTCCTGCTGACGCCTTCAACGGATCAGCAGCGGCAACTGGAGGTGGCGCTCAAGCGCGTTGATTCGGCATTCAGCCGCCTCGCCGAAGACAGCGCCTCCGGCCCCAGCCTCGACAACGCCAAGATCACCCTGGCACTACGTGACGACACGAGGGAGTTCATCACCCATGTCGGGCAGCTGATCGGTATACGCCTCGACCCGGCGGCGTGGTTCCCGGCCGCCCGGACGATCGACGCGGACATGCAGACGAACAACAGCCTGTTCACCGCCCACCTCGACGCGCTGATCGAGTCCGCCCGGATCAGCAACGATACTGCCGATCCCGCTGTCCTGCCGACGCTGTACGAGACGCAGAAGGCATGGCTGCGCATGATTGATGAAGTGCGACTGGTCATCGCCAACCGTTTCGGCGTCTTCACGACAGATCCCCTTGCGGGGATCCGGACCCGTGCCAGCAACGTAAAGGTGTACAGCGATCGCGTCGACAGCTTGCTGGTCGCGCTCGGGCAGATGGCGCATGCGGACCCTGTTCTGCAGTCCGAGACCGCTGCGCTGGGTGTGTACGCCGCCGCCTGGCAGGCCGGGTATGCGGAGCTGCTGGCGCAGCTCAACGTCAGCGACTGGCGCACCGACATCAAGTACCTGCACAGCGAAATCGACCCCCATCTGCGGCGTATAGAGGAGCGGCTGGACATCCTGCGCATCGAGCTGCAGACGCAGGCAAGGCGGCAGGTCGACGCACTGGCCGGTATCAGCCGGCGTCTCGGCTGGGTGCTGTTCGGTTCACTGGCATTGCTGCTGTTTCTCGGGGTCGCCGGGTACCTGAGTTTCGACCGGCTGATACTGCGCGCCATTCGCAATCTCGGCGACAGCCTTAAGGCACATGCCCACGATCCGCTGCGCGTGCTTCCCAGCACCCCCGTGGTGAGCGAGACACGCGACCTGATCAGCGCTTTCACCGATATGCAGGCTCAGGTGCGCGAACGCGAGCGTGAACTCGACCACCTCGCCCATCACGACACCCTTACCGGGCTCCCCAACCGTGCGCTGTTCCGTCGCCGGCTAACTGCCGCGATCGAGACGGCGGGACGACATCAGATGCTGGTGGGGCTGCTGTTCATGGACCTGGACAGGTTCAAGCAGATAAACGACAGCTACGGACACGCGGCCGGCGACCAACTGCTGGTCGAGATCAGCGACCGTCTTCTCAAGGTGTTCCGCCAGGAAGACCTGGTAGCGCGCCTCGGCGGCGACGAGTTTGCGGTGCTGCTGGAGAACCTGCACGAGCGCGGCGAAATGACACGCCTGGCCGAAAAGGCACTCAGCGCGATCCAACGCCCTTACGAATGCGGCGGCCACGTCTTTTACAGTGGCGCCTCGATCGGGATTGCGGTGGCGCCGCACGACAGTACCGACGCCGACCGGCTGATCCAGCTGGCGGATGCCGCGATGTATGCGGCCAAGCGCGACAGCGGGTCGAGCCTGCGCTTCGTCGATGCCGAGCTGACCGCTGAGGCAGCCGCCCAGCACGCACTGGAGAACGAGCTGCGCGAGGCCGTCCGGCAACACCAGCTGGAACTGCATTTCCAACCTGTCGTGGCGATGGCTGATGGCCATACCCACAGCTACGAGTCACTGCTGCGCTGGCCGCATGCGCAGCAGGGCATGTTGCGCCCGGCCTCATTCATGGATGCGCTGGCCGACGCCGGCCTGTGCAGTACGATCAGCGACTGGGTATTGGACCAGCTGCAGTCACGACGGCCGTCGGATGATGCGGTGCTGTCGATCAATCTGAGTGCGCGTCTGCTGCACGACGAGTCATTCGCCCAGCGTCTTTTCGACCGCATCGACGAGGGCAGCCTGACACCCACCCGATTGATCATCGAAATCACCGAGGACACGCTGGAGTCGGACCTCACGGCCGCGGCACGCGTGCTTCACGAACTGAAAAGCCGCGGCGTGCGCATCGCACTGGACGACTTCGGCACCGGACAGGCCTCGCTGAGTCACCTGCGGCGATTTCCGTTCGACTACATCAAGATCGACCAGTCGTTCATTGCCGGCATCGGCAAGGTCGCCAACGATGAAAAGCTGGTTCAGGCGATCATCCGGCTGGCCCATGCGCTGGGGATGGAAGTGGTTGCCGAAGGGGTCGAGACCGAGGCACAGCGCGATTTCCTGGCTGCCGAGCAGTGTGACTACCTGCAGGGCTACCTGGTCGGCGTGCCGGCCGCCGGCAGCGAATCCAGGTAGCCGCGCAGCCCGGGCAGCAGCGCCGAAAAGCCGCGTACCGCCGGAAACTCGTCCACCCTGCGCTCGGACTGCCGCGTGTCGGGCAGCAGGATTGCCAGCAGGTGGCCGATCCCGTAGTCCCGTGCCGAACGCAGCACCGACAGGCTGTCGTCGACGAACAGTGTGCGCTGCCGGTCAAACCGCTCCTCTGTCTGCAACCTCTGCCAGAAGCCGGCGTCCTCCTTGGGCAGGCCGAGGTCGTGGGCGCACACGACGTGGTCGAGGCGGTGGTGCAGACGGGTGCGGCGCATCTTCAGCTGCAACGATTTCTGATGGGCGTTGGTCACCAGGACGCGACGTTTGCCGGCGCGGCTCAGCAAGTCGAGAAACTCTGTGACATGCGGGTGTACGCTGATCAGGTGATCGACCTCCTCCTTCAGCAGCGCAATATCGAGCCCGAGTTCCCGGGTCCAGTGGTCCACGCAGTACCACTCGAGCGTGCCCTGGATGTCCTGGTAGCGCGCCATCAGCTCGCGCGTGGCATCCGCCAATCCCAGGCCGCGTGCCTCGGCATAACGCCTGGGCACGTGTTCCAGCCAGAAATGGTTGTCGAAATGCAGATCCAGCAGGGTGCCATCCATGTCCAGCAGCACGGTATCGATCTCGTTCCAATCCAGCACACCGGCTCCCCAGCCCCGGAATCCGGGGATTTCTGTATGATTTGACGCCTGTAGACAGCCCGTGCCGCGTCGGCACAACGTTCGGGGACGCTCATGGAAAAACAGGCGCAACAGTTGCTCGATATCGCCAGACAGGCGGGACGAGCGATTCTGAAAGTCTATCACCAGGATTTCGACGTCGCGCACAAGGACGACAGCTCACCGCTGACCGCTGCGGACCTCGCCTCACACCGTGTCATCGTGCAGCGTCTGGGCGAGATCGACCCGACAATCCCGATGCTGTCCGAAGAAGGCGCCGACATCCCGTTTTCGGTCCGTCAGCAATGGGACCGCTACTGGCTGATCGACCCGCTGGACGGCACCCGCGAGTTCGTCAAGCGCAATGGCGAATTCACCGTCAACATCGCCCTGATCGAACACGGCTGCCCGGTGGTCGGCGTGGTACATGTTCCGGTAAGCGGCGTCAGCTACGTCGGCCAGGTGGGTCGCGGGGCATGGAAGGTGGACGCCGACGATCAGCCGGTCCCGATCCAGGTAAACACCCGGCGGGCGCCTACAGTCCGCGTGGCCGGCAGCCGGTCACACGCCGGCGACAGCCTGCAGCGTTTCCTGCAGCAACTCGGTCCGCACGAAATCGTCAGCATGGGCAGTTCGCTCAAGCTGTGCCTGGTGGCTGAGGGCACCGCTGACGTCTATCCGCGCCTCGGCCCGACATCGGAGTGGGACACTGCCGCCGCCCAGGCAGTGGTGGAGGCGGCCGGAGGACGGGTTACCGATACGCAACTGATGCCTTTGCGCTATAACACCAAAGACTCGCTGCTGAACCCGCATTTTCTCGTATTCGGTGACCGTACCGAAAACTGGGAGAGGTACCTTTGATCTACCCGAACGTTCAATCCCTAGCCAACGGCTGGCGCCCCGCCCTGATCGGTGCATGCCTTGCCCTGCTCAGTGGCAGCGCCTGGTCCAATGTGAGCGATACAGACCCCGTGCAGTTCGACGACACGCCGTTGGACGACCTGCTGCAACACCCGGACTGGTTCAAGAAGAGCTTTCTCGACCTCGATGACGATCTCGAACAGGCCGTCTCCGAGGGTAAGAAAGGCATCATTGTGTATTTCGGGCAGAGGCGTTGCGCGTATTGCAAGATGCTGATGGAGGTCAATTTCAAGACCCCCGACATCGTCAACTACACGCGGCAGAACTTCGATGTCATCGCGATCGACATCTGGAGCCCGGAAGAGGTCACGACACCGTCCGGTGAGTCGATCAGCCAGCGGGAATTCTCGCAGCAGCTTGGCACCAACTTCACGCCATCGCTGGTGTTCTACGATCCGGAGGGCAGGATCGCGTTGCGGCTGCGCGGCTATTACCCGCCGTACCAGTTCCGTGCCGCCCTCGAATACGTGGCCGGCGGCCATTACCAGCGCGAGAAGTTCCCAGTCTATATGGCGCGCGGCGACCAGACGCTGCGTTTCGAGCCCGGCGACCTCGTGGAAGAGCCATTTTTTTCTCCGCCACCCTACAACCTCGACCGCTCGCGCTTTCCCTCGGAACTCCCGCTGGTGGTGTTCTTCGAGCAGGGCGACTGCCACGCCTGCGATATCCTGCACACCCAGCCGCTGAGCCGCAAGACAGTGCGCGGCCTATTCAGCCGCTTCGAAAGCGTACAGCTCGACATGTGGGCCGACACCCCGGTCATCAAACCGGACGGCAGCAGCAGCACCGCCCGCAAGTGGGCCGAGGAACTCGGGATCTTCTATGCCCCGTCGATCGTGTTCTTCGATGAAAAGGGCAAAGAGATCATCCGTGTCGACTCGGTCGTGCACTTCTTCCGCCTGCGCAACGTCCTCAACTACGTGGTCAGTCGCGGCTATCTGTCCGAACCGAATTTCCTGCGCTGGAGCTCACACACGCTGCGTACCCTCGAAGGGCCTGACATGCCCCCGGATCAGGGGCAGAACGCGGCGAGGTAGTCCTCGTAGGACTGGCGCCGTTGGTGCAGCCGGGTGCCCCGACCCGCTTTGTAGCCGGCGCGCAACTGCGTGTTGAGCGCATCCAGTGCCCGGCGCTTGCGCAGGCACTGGTAGTCGCGCCGGTGTACCGGCTGTTGCCGCCCGGCGGTGCCTGATGCCGCAGCCTTTCGGCGTTGCGGCCGGTCTTCCCTGGCGTCCTTACGCGCCTGCAGCCAGGCGCGCTCGCCGGCGCGCACCCCGGAGGCGGATGAAGGTCGGGCAGGCGCTGCCACGCTGGTTGATGCAGCGGCTCCACCACAGGGGGTTTGGCTGAACGTAGGCTCACCTTGTGAACCTTCGCAGCGATAAATCTGTGATGCTGTGGCAACACTGCCCAGCATCACCGGCGTGCAAAGCAAAAAGACGAGCCAGTGCATATTCCCTCCCTGGAATCCGCATCGATCTGGAACGCCCAATATAACCGTAACGTTGCGCCGCCGCATACGGACACTAAGCTTTCAGGGAACACCAACCGCGTCACGGATGTCGGAAGAGTGGTTTTCTTCAGAATCTAAAGCCTGAGGCGGAAATGCCGATGGAGTGGGAATGAAACGGCAGCCGCCCGCCGATACCGCTGATCAGGATCTCCGTCGGGAGAACGCCCTGTTGCGAGGTCTGTTGCAGACCCTGGGGCGCGATGCCGCGTACAACCAGCAGGTGATGACACGGTTCCAGGACAGGGAACTGGCGCTGCTCAGCGCAGGCGACCTGGTGCGACTACTGGAACGACTGACCGACGGCATGCGCGCATCATTCGCGCTGGACAGCGTCAAGCTTTTCCTGTTCGACCCGTTCAACGTGGTCCACGACCTGCTCGCCGCCAACGCCGACGCCACCCGCAATGTCATGCGCGACGTGGTCCTTTGCGTCGATGTACAGGCAACCCGCGCGCGCTTCAACGACCTTCACGACCCCTGGCTCGGCCCATGGGACGGCGTGCGACATCAGGCACTGTTCGGCCGCCGTCTCGGCGGCAGCGTCGCCCTGCTGCCGTTGCGCCAGCCCGATGGCCTGGCGGGCTTCCTCTGCCTCGGCAGCCGCGACCCGGCTCGTTTCACCACAGGCCAGGCGACCGACTTCCTCGCCCACATGGCAGGGATTGCCGCGGTCTGCCTGGAAAATGCGGTCAACCGCGAGCGCCTGCGCCTGGCGGGACTCACGGACAGCCTGACTGGCCTGTACAACCGTCGTCACCTGCAGCACCGGTTGGAGCAGGAGGTCACGCGCGCTCAGCGTTACACGCAGGCGTTGTCGTGCCTGTTCGTCGATGCCGATCATTTCAAGCAGATCAACGACCGCTTCGGCCACGCGGCGGGTGACCAGGTGCTGGTCGCGCTGGCGCAGCGCCTGCGCACACGCCTGCGTACCAGCGACCTGCCGACGCGCTACGGAGGTGAAGAGTTCGCGATCCTGTTGCCGCAGACGGATGTCGACAATGCATACAGTCTCGCTGGCGAGATATGCCGGGGCGTCGCCGCCGAGCCCGTGTCGTTGGAAAACGGCGACACCGTGGCACTCACGGTGTCGATCGGCGTCGCCGCACTCCCGGCCACTGACCAGCGCCCGGCGCGCGTTGCAGGCGAGGCCTTGCTGCAGGCGGCCGACGGTGCGGTGTACCAGGCGAAACGCGAGGGCAGGAACCGGGTCGTCTGTGCGGTCAATCCGGTACAACCGTAATGAGGTCGTGTTCGCCGCAGCCCCCCGCACAAGCAGCACGCGAACCCGCACGCCATAGAAACGGCTGTCTACAGCGGAGATTTTAGTTTATGATATTAACAGATTCTAATATTCATCAGAGCGGCGAATCATGTTGAAACCCGGCAAAAAGGTGACTTTCCTGGCCCGATTCGGACGCTGGGTATGTGTCTGTCTGCCAGACCGGAGGCTCGACAACGATCTGCGAGCCAGGATCAAGCCGTTGGTGTTCGCCGGGCTGGCCTGCTGGTGCGACAAATCGCAGGCCTCCAAGGTGAAGGCCGCGTGAGGGACCTGCACACCGGCATCGTCAAGTCCGGACCCATCCGAATCAGCCTCTACGAAGTTCCGCGCGGCAGCTCCGAGGCGAGCGCAAACCGTGGCTATTACGATCGCTTCCCGGCCGACACAGACGGGGCCTCCGCGGCGCGCGAATGCCACGAGGCACATTCGAATGACGGCTTGGCTGCGCATGATGGGGCGCAAGACGGCACCTCGTGATCACAACAACGTCGGGCGCGGTGACGTGACATCAGTCACCGCGCATGACGCGGTCGAGATAGGCGGGGCCACCGAGGTTGTCCATCTGTTGCAGGATCCAGTCACGCCGCTTGCGTACCAGGTCAGATGGGCTGTCCACCCGGTACACCACCGGGTTCGGCAGGACGGCGGCAAGCAACGCCGCCTTTTGCCTGCCCAGGCGGCCGGGATCGAGGCGGAAATAGTGCCGGCTGGCGACGCCGACGCCAAACAGGCGCTCCCCAGTCTCGGCAAAATTCAGATACATCTCCAGGATGCGGCGTTTTGGCCAGGTCAGTTCGATCAGGCCGGTGAACCAGACTTCCAGCCCCTTGCGCACGAAGCTGCGCCCCTGCCATAGAAAAAGATTGCGTGCGACCTGCTGACTGATCGTGCTGGCGCCGCGCAGCCTTTCACCGTCCAGGTGGCGCTCCACTGCGGCGATAATCTCTGCAGGATCGAATCCCCAATGATCGGGGAACCGCTGGTCCTCGGCCGCGACCACGGCCAACGCCATATAGGGGTCGATCCGGTCGATGTCGGTCCACTCCTGACGCTGCTGAGCCCCCTCGCCCACCAGGCGCTGCAGCATGACCGCCGATACCGGCGGATCCACCCAACGCAGCAGCAGCACCAGGCTGGCCGACCCCAGGATCCAGACCAACAGCAGCAAGGCGAACAGGCGTCGCAAGCGCCTGCCCAGGCGTGCAGGCCTTCGTCGTGATTCCACCATCGGTCCCCTGAGCACTCCCGCGCGTGACAGCCACCCGGGCATTATCCCCTGCGGGGCAGCAGGCCGTCTTACCCGTTATCGGATGCCGGTCTATCCGACGGCCTCTGCCGCACAGACTACCGGGGCTCCGCTGTCGTCGTTCAACGGTGAGGGTTTGCACGGCCCAGGGTATCGACCAGTTCATCGCGACTGATGCGTCCGTCAGCATCGCGATCAAAGTCATCGAACGCATGCAACCGGCCGCGCTGGCGATGCGCCCCGGGCCGGGGGTGCAGACGCTGCCGGAACTGGTAGTACTCGCGACGATCGATGAAGCCGTCCCGATCCAGGTCATGCACCGAGAACACAGGGCCAGCGGCGCCCCGCTCGGACGGCCGATCGGCAATCGCACTGACGAACCACAGGGACGCGATGACGGCACAGGCCAGCGTGGCGGGGGTACTCATTTCTTCACCTCACCAAGGTAGTCCACCAGGTCCGACCACTGGTCGGCATCGAACTGCTGGCGGTGCGAACGGCCACCATGCTGCGGATAGGCCGCCGGCACATCGGCCGGCGCCGTACCAAGGTCGGCACCTGCCGGTTGATGACAGTACACACAGTGATCGTCGAACAGTGCCTGCCCACGCTGCGCCGCCTCCGAGCGTGGAACCGGCGCCGACGGGTCCAGCTCCGCCTGGTAGAAACTGCCCTGATCCCAGAATCCGGGTTCGGAACAGCCGATGCAGGGATGACCGGCGTCGATCGGCGAACTGGTGCCACCGTTCCATTTGATGGTTGCGCAGGCGTTATGGGTGACCGGCCCCCGGCATCCAAGCTTGTAAAGACACCATCCCTTGCGGGCCCCCTCATCGTCGAAGGACTCCGCGAACAGGCCCTGGTTGAAAAAACTCACCCGCGGACAGCGGTCGTGCACAGTGTTGCCATAGATCGACAACGGCCGATGCAGGGCGTCAAGCGTCGGCAGGCGACCGAAGGTGACGAAATGTGCCAGGGTCGCGGCGATCGCTTCGGGCAGTGGCGGGCACCCCGGCAGGTTGACCAGCGGCCGTCTGGCAAGACTGCCATTGTCCATCAGGTACTCGACGCCAACTGCGCCTGTGGGGTTGGGATCGGCAGCCGGCAGACCGCCGAATGCGGCACAGGAGCCGACCGCGATCACCACCTGTGCCGCTTCCACAGATTCGACCAGGATATCGAGGTTGGTACGACCGGCGATCGTGGAACAGGCGCCCTGGCCACCCAGCGGCACGGAACCATCGACGATAAGGAGATAACCGCCGGCACTCGATGCCTCGTGACGCGCCGCCTCCGCGGCGGCGCCGCTGGCGGCCTGCAGCGTGTGATGGTAGTCGAGGGAAATGAAATCGAAGATCAGCGACTCGAAGGTCGGGGCATAAGAGCGGGTCAGCGACTCGGTACAACCGGTGCATTCCTGGAAGGACAACCACACCACCGAGCGACGCCGTGCACGGCCGAGTCCATGCGCGATCTCCGCAGCCGCCGCCGCAGGCAGGCCCAGCATTGCCGCCAACCCAAAGCAGCGCTTCAGGAAGGCCCTCCGGCTTACACCGCTGGCAACCAGGAAATCCGCCAAAGACCTGTCCGTACCCATGCGCCACGCGACCTCACAGTCCAGACACTCCGAGCATGCTCGGCGAGATACCTGACGTCAATCTCCTGCCGATGGCCCCACCGCAGGCCACGTCCCGGTCAAAGCCGCACGGTGGCATCGCCACCGTGCTCGATCCAGCCGTGGATCATATTCCTGGTGGTGAATCCACTGGCGCAGTTGCCGTGGCGGTCAATCACGATCACCCCGCCAAGTCCCTGTACCCTGCGCACGAGGTAAGCGATGCCGGCATCCACGGCCTGCCGCGCGTCCATGCCCCGCATGTCGACGTAATCCGCGATGGTCTTGGCTATCACGCAGCGCATGAAGTCTTCGCCATGTCCGGTGGATGACACCGCACAGGTCTCGTCGTCGGCGTACACCCCGGCTCCTATCAGTGGTGAATCGCCCACTCTGCCGACGCGTTTGTTGACCATTCCGCCGGTCGAGGTGGCTGCGGCGAGATGCCCCTTAAGATCGCGCGCGACAGCCCCGACAGTGCCGTATTTGCCCGTTTCAGCGGCCGGCGCCCCAGCAATGTGGTCCAGCGTCGTGGTTTGCTTCGCGCGCGCCTGCTCAAGCTGCGCCAGCCGCTCCGGCAGCCGAAAGTAGTCATCCCCAACCTGCGTGAGGCCACAACGCGCGGCGAGACGCATTGCACCCTCACCGACCAGCATCACAGGCCCGCCGTCGCGCATCAGGCGCGACGCGAGCACCACCGGGTTCGCCAGGTGATGGACCCCGGCCACCGCGCCGGCCGCGAGGTCGCGGCCATCCATGATCGCCGCATCCATCTCGACCGCGCCGACCTCGTTGAGCACTGAACCGCGCCCGGCATTGAACAGAGGGTCATCCTCGAGCAGCACCACGCAGGACTCGACCACCTCGACCGCGGAGGCACCGTCCGTGAGCAGACGACGGCCGTGCGCCAGCACCGTGCCGATCGCCGTGCGCCAGGCGTCACCTTTGGCACGCTGCTGCGCATCGTCGAGCGTGCCGGCACCACCATGCACCATCAACGAGAATCGTCTGTCGCCCACTGCCGGTCGCTCCACACCTGGTTTCGGGAATTCTGGACCCACCAGGCCTGCAACACCATCCGCACCACGATGGCGTGACTGCGTGCAGCGCCTACCCGCGGACGCCGAGCCGACGGTAATAGCCGCCAGCCTGTGAGGCCAGCTGCCCGCCCAATACGAAACCGGCAATGGTGCCGTTTCCAGGGATTTCGAAATGCAACCCGCCACCAGGCTCGTCCACGGCGATCCAGGCATCGTCTGCGACCTGTCCAGCCGGCCGGCACACGCTGATTGGCAGGCTCGGCGTCTTTACCTTCACCAGCGGCGGCAGTGGCATGAACCGCTCCTCGCTGCCGGCTACATGCGCCGCGATCGCCTCGGCCTGGCGCCGGATCGGCTCGATATACGCGAAGACCTGCCCCGACAGTGATGCGCAGTCGCCGATCGCATAGACATCGCCATCACTGGTCAGCATCGAATGATCGACGGCGATGCCGACGTCGGTCGCCAGGCCGGCCTTCTGGGCCAGCTGGGTATTGGCGACAAGGCCAGCCGCCGACAGCACCAGATCGGTGTCGAACGATTGACCGTCGCCCAAGGACGCGCACAGGCGCTCACCCGTGCTGTCCAGCGAGGCCAAGGTCGACTGAAGCCGCCATACCACGCCCTTGGCGGTGAGACGGCCGGCCAGTTCGGTGGAAACCGCCGCTGGCACCAGGCTCGCCAGCGGCCGGGGTGCGGGGTCGATCACTGTCACGGCCAGGCCGGCGCTGGTCATGTCATCGGCAAATTCGCAGCCGATCAGGCCAGCGCCAAGGATCGTCACATGGCTCACCTGCGGGGTCATCAGGGTGCGCAGTTGTCGGTAGGAGCCGAGGTCGTTGACACGCACGATGCGGTCGCACGCATCGCCGCTGACCGGCAGCACGCGTTGCTGCGCACCCAGCGCGAGTACCAGTTTGCCGTACTGGATGCTGCCCTTCACCGTGGTCAGGCGCTTGCGCGCTGTGTCGAGCTTGATAATGCGGGTGTCCGGACGCACCTCGATGCGCAGTGCCGCCGCCTTGCTCGCGGCATCGGTGTCGATCAGCTCATCCGGCTGCTTCCCCATCGCCAGCGCCATCGAGATAGCCGGCTTCGGATACACCAGGCCGTGACAGGCACTGACCAGCAACACCGGCCGCTCCGGTTCGCGTCGGCGGATGGCCTCTGCAACCGACCAGCCTGCAACGCCGGCGCCGACGATCACCACGTAATCTGCGCCGCCCCTGCATTGCGCCGACTGGCGGCCGTCTGCCTGTTGCGGACGGGTCGGCGCCACGGATTGAATGACCTCCGGCAACAGTCGCAGATCGCCCTTTGTCAGACCGCATAGCGGGCACTGCCAGTCGTCGGGGATATCGGCATAGCGGGTACCCGGCGCGAGGCCGGAGTCCGGATCGCCGCTGGCCTCGTCATAGATGAAGCCACAGGCATCGCAGATCCAGCGCTGAAAACTGTCGCCGCTCATTTCGTTCACGCCTCGGGGATCGCCGCGAGGATGCGTTCGAACAGGGCATCCAGTTCCTGGCCGATCGCGTCCAGTTCAGGCGAACCGAACGGCTCGAACGCGGTCGTCGGCATGCGGCACGCGACCTTGGTCTGCTGGCCGTCCTCGTAGACGTGGATGCGCAGCGGGATATCGTGCCCGGCCGGTTTACACGCGGCCCATACACGGATCGCGAAATCGGGACGGAACACCTCGAGGATCTGGTCGGCCGGCACAACCTTTCCGAGCTTGGCGGCGTTGGCCTGGCCGTTGATATGGGCGACCAGGCGCAGGCCGGTCTCATCGATCGCGGCGATCAGCCGCTGCACTGCCTGCTCCGGGGTCAGGTCCGTTGTAATCGTCTTCATGCGGTCTTCCAGCTTGATTCAGTGAGATAGCGGAGGGGGCACTGCCCCCTCCATCCGGTCAGGCGGCCTGTGACAGGACGTCGAGTTCCTTGCGCAGGTGCTTGATCGCCGGGGTCACGATCGCGATGAAATAGGACTCGCGCAGCTTGCGTTGTGCCGGCGCGGTCCGCAGATAGCCCTTGGCGCCCGTGTGCAGCATTGCCGACTGCGCGGCGCGCAACGCCAGTTCACCGGCGGCAAGCCGCAGCTGCAGGATCTCGCGGAAGAATTCGTCCGAGGTCTCGAACGGGTCCTCGGCCAGGGCCAGGCAGGCATCCACCGCGTCGTCCAGTTGCTCCTGCAGTTCGTCGGGACGGTCGTCCAGGTAACCATTGACATGGCCCAGTAGCGGCTCGACATCGCGACACAGGTCGATGCAAGACTGCACGTTACCCACCCCCATGCCGAACTGCAGCAACACGATACCGGCGCGCGAACGGCGCAGGAACGCGGCGCCGTCGTGGTCGATAACCATGGCGTCGGGGATGAACACGTCCTTGAAGATGCAGGCGAAGGTCCGTGTGCCCTCGAGCGCGGTGAAATGTGCCGACAGGCGCAACTCGAAGCCCTCGACACTGCAGTCGACCAGCGCCATCACCGAGCGGTCACCCTGGCCCTCGAGGCCAAACAGGGTCCCGAATACGTGGTTGTCACCCAGGTTGGAGACCCATGGCAGCGAACCGTTGATGACATAGCCGCCGTCGACGCGCCTGCCGGTGAGCCGCAGCGGCTCGATGTTGGCGAACGCCTTCATCGTGTTCGACATCCCCGTTCCGCCCAGCACCTCGCCGCTGGCCAGCTTCGGCAACCAGGTGTCGCGCACTCCGCTGTCGACCGCGTTCTGCAGGTACCAGCCACAGGTATCCTGGCACCAGGTCGCGAACCCGGTGGACAGGCATTCGTGCGACACCGCGGCCATGGTCTGGATCGCCGCCCCCATGTCGGTCACGCCGTCGGGCCGCGCCGCCGCCAGGTGCTGACGAAAGCCGTCGATGGCACCCAGTTGCCGCAGGAACGACTCCGGATACAGACCCTCCAGATCGATCTTCACCGTCAACGGCGACAGTGTCTCCTTCACCAGGCGGCGGGTCGCCGCAAGCTGCTCGCCCAGCGGCAGCACGGCCTTGAGGTCATTGCTAACAATCAGACTCATGACAGGCTCCTTTTCAATATCCGCCCTGATCAGGCCGGCTGCACGTCCAGCGTTACGTTGTTGCGCAGGGTGTTGGCAACCGGGGACCAGACGTTCGAATGGGCGATGATCTCGTCGATCTGCTCCTTCGGTGCGTCGCCCTCGGCGTCGATCTTGACCCGCACCGCGCTGAAACCGAGGGTCTTTGCCTCATCGAGGTCGCCGGTACCCCAGACCGCGGTCACGTTGATGTCACCCTCGAGCTGCAGTTCCAGCCTGGACAGCTTGATCCCGCGCGCCGTCGCGTTGGCGTGCACGCCAACTGCCAGGCAG
>Ga0116152_10000641_pt1 | contig 28595 bp, 23 predicted proteins | sample AD_UKC119_MetaG_FD_89894 | JGI IMG/M metagenome (GOLD analysis project Ga0116152, IMG submission 89894) | Active sludge microbial communities of municipal wastewater-treating anaerobic digesters from Hong Kong - AD_UKC119_MetaG | ecosystem: Engineered > Bioreactor > Anaerobic > Digestate... | reverse complement strand
CTGAAGATGGCCCGCACCCCGATGGTAATGCGTGGCAGATTGAAAATATCAATTTCATGCAATTGGCCGAAGACAATCATTTTGCGGTTTCGGCTAATTACCATGGCGGCGAAGAAGATTGCAACTACCCCTGGGATACCTGGTCAGGTTTGCACCCCGACGATGACTGGTGGCAATATGTGTGTCATGAATATGCTGATACAGCCCAATTGTACTCACCACCGGGATATCTCACCGGTTTTGATGATGGCATTACCAATGGATATGCCTGGTACACCATCAGCGGTGGCCGACAGGATTATATGAACTTTTTTCATCAATGCCGCGAATTTACCATGGAGGTTTCCAGTGTAAAACTTCCTTCAGCAAGTCAATTGCCCACCTTCTGGGAATCCAATTACCGTTCGATGCTAAATTATATGGAGCAAACCTTGTTTGGTGTAAGTGGAACCATAACTGATGCAAGCACAGGAGATCCGCTTTATGCCGAGGTACGAATTTATGGCCACGACGCTGACAGCAGTTGGGTTTATTCATCTGCGACCACCGGAAAATATTTCAGGTTGATAAATGAAGGAACCTATGATATCACTTTTAGTGCAGATGGCTATTTCTCTCAAACTATTGCCAATGTTGTTGTTGAAAACAGGGAACTTACATCACTGGATGTTCAGCTTTCATCCGGTGAATTGATCGTTGACTTTACTGCAAGCGATACCCAGATACCCATTGGCTCAAGCATTGATTTTAACGATCAGACCTTTGGTTCACCCGTTAGCTGGGAATGGAGTTTTGAGGGCGGAAATCCTGCCATGTCAACGGATCAAAATCCATCCGGTATTTTTTATGCCGAAGAAGGTAGTTTTGATGTTTCATTAACCGTTTCAGATGGGACCAATACACTTACTGTTACTAAAGAAAATTACATCAATGTGAGTGCGGAGTTTAATATGACCTCAACGACCGTCACAACCTGTACCGGGCTGTTTTATGATTCAGGAGGAGAAAATAACAACTATGGTGATAACGAGGATTTCACAATGATTTTTTTACCTGGTGAGGCCAACGGAAAGGTAAAAATTGAATTTTTGTCTTTTAGCGTAGAATATCAAAACAATTGCAATTACGATTACCTGGAAATATACGACGGCAATTCAGTGTCTGCCTCATTGATTGGCCAGTATTGCGGCACAAATTCTCCCGGAACAGTTGAAGCCGCTAATGAGGAAGGAGCTTTGACCTTTGTTTTTCATTCGGATGGTTCGGTTACTGAGCCAGGCTGGACAGCCAATGTAAGCTGCGAATTGGAGCTACTTCCACCGGTGGCTGATTTTATTGCTGATCAAACTACCATTACCGAAGGCGATACGATTTATTTTAGTGACCTGTCGCTGAACACCCCAACCGGCTGGGAATGGACCTTTTCCGGAGGAACGCCTCAAACATCCACGGAACAAAACCCTATGGTGATTTACGATACTCCGGGAACCTACGGCGTTATGCTGATAGCAAGCAATGATGCCGGGTCGAACACCATAATTAAAAATGATTATATCATTGTTGAAGTGGCAACCGGTATTAAAAATCCAATTTCACAAAATGTCAAACTCTATCCGAATCCTGCAAACAATCAATTGAATTTTGAGAATATCAGCGGATTTGAAACAGTCACTATTTCCAATGTTGTGGGCCAAATGGTGCTTTACGCCGAAATCAACAATAACAGTCAAACCATTGACATTTCTGGACTTGAACAGGGAACTTATTTCGTAAAGATTCAATCGGAAGAAAGGGTGGTTTTGAGAAAGGTTTTGATTAGTCGATAGCCTATTTTCGCCAACGCGATGAAGTTCTTTTTGCCGAAAAAGAGCCTATTCAATCGTTTTAACTTTAAGGTTGATTCAATCGAAACAATAAAACAAATTATAAGGGTTGACTATAACTTTCTTATATAGTCTCCTTTAATTGGCATTCGAAGAATTTAGCATTATTAGTGCTTTTTCCCATATATAAGATACCGTATGCCAAAATATCAATTTGTAAATGCTATAAATTGTGTAAAACGTTCCCTTTATCAATTTGCAAGTTGCCCATTGTTTTGATTTGTAAATTATTGCTTTAACATTTCATTAACAATTTCCATTTTCATCTAAGTGTTGACTTCATTAGCTTTGCATAAATATCAATTAACCATGGTTTTAAAATAGCGATGGCTCTTTAATTAGCATAATAAATCAAACTATCCTTAATGAAACAAATGTTACTTTCTTCCCTGATGGTATTTTTCACAACAATACTTCTTGCTCAATTTCCCAGTATGACCATTTCCCATCAAGGTTTAGCACCTTCAGATACCTTAACTGTCTTTGCCGGAGACTCCATTACTTTTAATTATGGTGGCGGCGGACCTCATCCCATGACCGAAGGTTGGCAAACAGGTCAAACTTCAACCCCTGTTCCATTTCCAACCCAAACCGTCACCTCAGCCATCCCCAAAAAGACATTTGCCCTTGACACGCCTGGTGTTTACTATTTTCATTGCGGCACTAATCCGATGAATTCTGACAACTGGGGGAAAATAACAGTACTTGAAAGCGTTGCCACCGGAGTTAAAGAAAAGGAAGATTTAAGTTATAACATTTATCCCAATCCGGTTAAGTCAATATTACATATTCAGGGTTTTGATGAACCAGGTAAAATTTATGATTTGACCGGGAAAGAAATCATGGAAGTTAATGAATCGAAAACATCCGTTGAGCAACTTCCGGCGGGTATTTATATCCTTCGCATTAACAGTTTTAGTTCCTTGATTATTAAGAAATAGCATCTCGATTTGAATAAGAACCTCCTTTTATTAGCTTTTTTGCCTGTTTTTATATTGATAACAGCTTGCAAAAAAGAAGTAAGCACTCCCGATGACAACAAAGAACCACTGGTTTACGACCCTACCCCTGATTCAGTAGATGTACCGGACTGGGTAAGTGGTTCATACCTCGGTTATTTGTATATCCCCGACGACAACCCATTAACCCTGGAAGGCGTTGAATTAGGACGAAAATTATTTTATGATAAAAAGCTTTCAGGCGATAATTCGAAGGCTTGTTCAAGTTGCCATTTGCAGGAATATGGTTTCAGTGATACAGCTCGATTCAGTGAAGGAATCAGCGGTGAAGTTGGCACAAGGCAAGCGATGGCAATTGTAAATTTAGGCTGGTCGGATAATTTCTTTTGGGATGCAAGAGCAGTGTCTGTTGAAGACCAGGCTTTTGGTCCGGTAGTGAACCCCATCGAATTAAACACTACCTGGCCGGAAGTAGAAGCCAAATTACAAGCCGACCCAAATTATCCTTCACTTTTTTATAAAGCCTTTGGTACCAAAATAATTGACTCAGTTTTAGTGACCAGGGCCATTGCACAATTTGAAAGGACCCTGGTTTCTTTTAATTCGAAATTTGACAAATATTTTTATCAGTTTGAGCCCGTTTTTGATTCATCTGAAATCAGGGGATTTAATCTATTTTTCGGTCAGGCTGAGTGTATTCACTGTCATTCCGGCCCCATGTTAACAGATAATACTTTTCGAAATAACGGTTTGGATAATTCATTTACTGATAACGGACTTGGAGACATTACAGGAACTGAAACTGATAACGGCAAATTTAAAGTAACCACCCTCCGAAACATTGCCAACACAGCGCCCTACATGCATGATGGAAGATTCGGTACGCTGGAGGAGGTTATTGCACATTATAACTCAGGAGTGAAAGCGAATTCGCCAAATCTTGATCCTGAACTTGATCATTTTGTTGGTGGACTTGGATTAACCGAACAAGATATTGATGATCTTGCAGCATTTCTGCGCACATTTACTGATGAAAGTTTCTTAACAAACCCCGATTTTTCAGAACCTGAGTAAAATCCTTTTCATTGTTAAATTTATCGGACCTATCATTAATGACGATATTTTAGTCATTATTACTTATTTTCGTAACCCAAACAAAAGCAATGAACCTCACCGAACTTTTCACCGACAAACAAACCCTGATAACCTATAAAGAGGGGCCTCAATTTAAAGCAAGGGGAGGAGTAGCGATTGCACTACTGGCAGTATCCCTTCTGGTTCTGTCCATTTACCTGTACATAATCGGGTTTTATTATCTTTTTATTTTACCCATTCCGGTTGCTTTCGCATTGGCCATTTACGCACTTGATTTCAGGGGGGTGCAAATTGACTATAAAACAAAGCAGATCTGGGAGTACAGAACATTATTTAATCGCAAAACAGGACAATGGTACTGGCTTTCCGATTTTAGGGAATTGCATTTAAAAAAAGATTATGCCATCGACAAAACCGGTTTGGAAAATGTATATCGCGGATCCGATTCGGTGACCTATCATTATTATCTGCTTTTTATTGCAGATCCAGTGAATTCTAAACTGATCCTGCTTAAAGAGTTTACCAATTATTATGAAGCACTTGAGGAGGCCCGCAAACTGGCAGATTTTACTAAATTGACTTTTAGGGATTTTATTAAGCCTGGTTTTAAACAAAGTAGTGCTTCTGTCCGAACCAAAATACACCAAAAAAAATAAAGCCTTGATATTTACGTATAAATAATATATTTTTGTACGTAAAATTAATCATGAATACAAAGCTGACATTAAACCTTGATAAAACAGTTATTGAAGAGGCAAAGCAATATGCCAAATCAAGGCAGATCAGTTTGTCAAAGTTGATAGAAACCTATCTTTCATCTTTGTTGAAACCTCAGCAAAATGAAATTGAGATCACTCCGCTCGTGCAAAGCCTTTCCGGGGTTATTGAAATGGAAAAAGAGATCGACCAAAAAGAACTTTATGGCCAGTATTTAATTGAAAAATACAAATGATCAAAGTTTTACTGGATACCAATATAATCCTTGACCTACTCGCTAAAAGGGAACCTTTTTATAACGGCGCAGCCAGGATATTCACACTGGCCGACAAAAGTAAACTAATGCTTTTTACCACTTCCTTATCGATTGCTAACACCTATTACATTCTTTCAAAGCTTAAATCTGCATCTGACGCCAGGGAGATATTAAGAAATTTCAGGGTGCTTGTTTCAATTATTGGAGTGGATGAGAAGATCACTGATTTAAGTCTTAATGACCATTCTTTTCGTGATTTTGAAGATGCGATTCAATATTATTCAGCCCTTGAAAATAACATTGGTTTTATCATTACCCGGGATTCAAAAGGATTCAAAAAATCTCAGATCCCGGTTATGACAGCTGATGAATTTTTAACGTCATTCTTAATATAATCCGAGTGAATTCCTTTCCTACTATTCCCAATTCAGTTTTCAGAACCAATAAAATAGGATTATAAATCCCGTATTGTTACTTTCGGATTACAAATCCGAAAGAGCTGTGAAAAATATAAAATCTGTGAAATAAATAATCAGTGAAATCTGTGTAATCCCTGCCTGCCGCCAGGCAGGTGTGGCTATTGACAGATCTAAATAACCCTATAATTTTTATACCCCGTCTCAATCCCCAGCTTATTTTTTAAAAACAGTTTCATCTTCTCTTTGGGCGTCGATTTGTTTTTCGACATATCAAAATCGAATTGCCAGTTCATACGCTTGAGCCGTTCCTTCATCACAGAGGGGTGGGAGCTTTCAAAGGGTTTCAGGGCATCAATGTTGGAATAATCGTATTCGGAGGCTTTCACTACGTTTTGATCGATCCATTGATCGTCGTGCCAATGCTTTTGAAAATTCTCCTGTTTGCGTTGCATGGCTCTTGGATCTTTTACCCAGCCATAATGATACATATATGCATCGAGCGGCTTTACACGTAAGCGGCGGTTGTTGCCAATCTTAAATCCCTGGGCATCACGAAAAGAATAGATGCTTTTATAATTTCGAACAACGCGGATCTCATGGCTATACCATTTGAGTGAGGACCCCACATAATCGTACGATCCATAAAAATGAAGGTAATTAAAAAGCAATCCTTCCACTTTGGGATGATCTTTCCATTTGTCCATGTTTTGGTAAACCTCATCCAGGTATTTTTCATGGATCACCTCATCGCCCTGAATGTAAAAAGCCCAGTCGGAATCAGCACTCACAGCCTGAAAAGCCTTGTCGGTCTCCACGGCGAGCACGCGGCCACCTTCACGCAGACTTTCGTCCCAAACGGTATCGATGATACGCACCTTTGGATTAATCTGCGCGATCAGGTTCCGGGTATCATCCTCCGATTTTCCAACCGCCACCACCACTTCATCGCATATGGGTAAGATGGAGCGGATCGCCTCCACGATGGGATAATCAAACAAAATTGCGTTTTTGATAAAGGTAAAACCAGAGACTTTCATCTGTTATTTTGCTGCGAAAGTAAGGGTTTTTGGGGGAACAGAAATTAAAGATATTTTCGCGCTTATTACTTTCTTTAATACCTTAAACTTCAATGGTTCCTGTACTTACTTTCCCTGCACGTTTGTACACAGCAATTATAACACCCGTTGTAGTAACTGTACTTTCTTCCAAGGAGAATGCAGCAGGGATCGTTCCATAACCAAATAACTTTTTCCCTTTACCTAAAATGATGGGATGTATCTTGAGCCTGAGTTCATCTACAAGGTCATTCTGAAGTAACAACTGAACAAGTTCGCCAGAACCCCAAACCTGAATATCCCTGACTTTTGAATTCTCATCATGATTATTATGGCTTTTTATTTTTTTGATATCTTCAACAGTGTTTATCAAAACAGAATTTTCCCAACCAGTTATCAGAGGATCGCTCTTTGATAGGGTTTTTGAAAATACATATTTGGACCCATCATTAATACCTGGCCAGAATTCTCCATGCGTTGGCCAGTAATCAGCCCAAATTTCAAATGTTTTTCGGCCCAGAAGGTAATCTGCAGGTTGCATTTCTTTTTGCACCTCCTTGCCGTATATTTCATCGCCAAAAGGAGCCGTCCAGCCACCATATTCAAAACCACCCGAAGTGTCTTCTTCAGGACCGCCTGGTGCTTGAATAACACCATCAAGGCTAATCATCGATAAAACAACTATTTTTTTCATTATGTTAATTTTTTTCAAAAGTCAAAGTTCGCGATTAATAATTTTATGGAAATGTGCAAATACGACAAATTTAGGTACTGATTGCGACAAATACTTATTTGATTTATTTATAACTATAATTGAGTCCTAATAAATCTGCTTTTAGATTATGACCTTTTTAATTGTAAGTTTTTTTACTAATTTCCGACAAAAAACAGAAATTAAAATGCAGAAGTTAAGTGTCGTTATCCTATTCATTCTCGCTAATTTTTCTGCTTTCAGTCAGGGTTGCAGCGATGCAGGCGCCTGCTCGGTAGGAGCGCTCGATTTAAAGTCGGATGATAGTCCACAACTAACCCTGGAATATTCACAAAGCATAGGTCTGGCGGATAAAGAGTCACTGGTATTTGGCTCTGAACTGGGGATCAGTCAGACGCTGTTGCCGAAAACACAAATAGAGGTGCGGATACCTTACCTGATCACGGTTGGCAACCTGGGCAGCACAAGTGGAGTGGGGGACTTGCTGCTTACGCTTACAAAAGGTATTTACACCACCGAAAAATCATCATTTTCGCTGGTGGTTGGCGGGCGCCTGAACACCAATGATGCCAATAAAAAACTGGATGGCGATCCGCTACCCATGGTGTATCAGTCGAGCCTCGGAACCAACGACCTCATCCTTGGCCTTGCCTGGCAAAGTGAAAAGTGGAGTATCAGTGCCGGTTGGCAACATTCTTTTGGTAACAATCTGAACGAATACCTGCACCCCGACTCGGTGGAGCTTCCCAAACGCAAACAATATTATGAATCGGCTTATCTTGATCGCGGGGATGACCTGATGATTCGAATCCAGCGCACCGTAAAGCTCAACGAGGAAAACACCATTCGTTTTGGATTTTTACCAATTTACCGCATGCAGGAAGACCAGATCAAACGAAATGGCGTGTACGAGAAACTGCCGGGTTCATCCGGGATCACTTACAATGTGTTTTTCAACTGGGACCGTAAATTATCGAAAAGCTCCGTTTTTAACCTGTCGCTGGGGGTTCCAGTGCATGCGCGTGAGTACCGTGCCGACGGGCTGACCCGAACGGTGATCGTGAGTGCCGGTATAAGAATGAGGTTTACAAGGGAAGACGATGACTTCTATCATGGTACACGATATATCGACTAAGCTGAGTCTATTTCGAGTTTAACTCCTCACGAATTAGCTCAAAACCCTTTTCAAGGGTAACATCCTTTCCATTTATTAAATTGTCTATGGTTTCTTCAACAATAATGTCAGGCTGGATACCTTCATTAATGAATGGTTTTAAACTATAAGGGTATAAACAGCGACGTGCACAAATTCGGGCAAAAGGCTCTCCATGCCTATCGAAAACCAATAAGGGAGATCCGGTTGAACCTCCCGTGGGCTGTCCAACAATAGGTGGCCGGTTGTGTACTTCGTAAATAGTGATAAGAAAATCCTCAGCAGCAGAAAAGGTTAGTTCCCCGCACAATATTACTAATGGACATTCAAAGCGTTTTGTTTCGACAGGTATCCAAATTGTGTCGGGCAAATTCCTGCGGTATTTCCGAAACAGAAAATCGTCTTTGTATTCTTCATATCCAACTCCCAGGGCTCTGTGAACTCCGTCATTGGTGCGTACTTCCGAACCCATGCTTAAAAAGTATTCATCGTGCAAAATGTATTTAAGCAAATTATTTCCAACCAGGGTACTACCTCCTCTATTGTTCCTCAAATCAATTACGATTCCTTTAGCATTGCTAAGTTCAGGTACTAGTTTTTCAAATTCTTCAATGGCCATCTCTTCAGGTGAAAATCTGTTATACATCAAATGAGCGATGCTATCTTCGCTATAGTCAAGCACTACAAGGCCATAGGGTGGTTTCTTATTGCACATATGGTAAAGGTTCAAATCCTCTCCATTTCTGTCGTAACGAGTGGCTTCTCCATTTCTTTTAAGTTCCAAAGTAATCTCATGTCCATCAAATTTTCTGAAAGTTAAGTGGATATTTTCATTTTTCAATCCGGAAGTTAAAGAATTGACCGCCTCGCTTAATTTAAATCTTTGGGTTGAGCCTGAAATAAAAGGTAACATGTTATTTTCAATATACTCCATAACCGGCTGTCCATTTACTGCAATAAGTTCATCACCGCATGCCAGCCGATCACCATATGATTCACGATATCCGACTATATAGACCTGGTTATTAACTAATTTAAGTGAAATTGGTGCATACCCCATATATGATCCCAGGCTGAAAAATGTCATTAAATCAGAGTGTCCATCATTTAGTGAGGCAAGAAAATACTTCAATATTTGACGATATTCATAATCGTTTGCTGATAAAAGCGCTTTTTGGACACATTCTGTATACAAACTATCAAAATCGAAACTGAGATTTTCATAGTTCATGAAGTTATAGCGGATTTCACTCCATAGATTTGAAAGCATAAATAGTTTATCCTCCATCGAAATGGTATTAGGTAGTTCACGTATTCCAATCACCTCTGTGTAAGCTGTGTCTTTTTCTTTTAAGATTACTCTGAACCGAAGAGTATCACCAGGACTTAAACTGAAGCTAACACTATCAATATCCGTTACAAACCAACCTTCATTTTGGTCTTCGTAGCAGAAAAAGCGATACCGATCCGGGTTTACCTTAGAATCTATACGCCATTGAGCAAAATTATCATTGTTAAATGCAAATACACATTTTGAGGTACCGGATTTTACATCTCTCAGATTTTGTGCATGGGCAAAAAGACTAATTATTAAAAAACCGGCCAGGAGGAAATTTCTTGAGGATAGCATGACTTTCAGTTTAGTTGGAATTATATGAATTCAAAGTTAAAGGAATTATCATTTAGATTGAGTTTAAATAGGCAAGCTGCCAATCAAAAACTTATTAATTTTGTCTGCATCTCAATTAATAAAACTATGATATTGATTCGAAATAAATTTGCCCTGTTTTTATTCTTATTTCTAATAAATTTTACGTTTGCCCAAAACGATGCATTTATACAACTAGCCTCCCGTGGTGAAGTCTACCTGAAATTCAAACCCTCAAGCCAGCCAATTCCTGAATCGGTTTTAAATGCCATTTCCATCGACCATGGCTATCATTCCGAATGGATCACAGCATACGCCAATGAAAGCGGGTTTTTGAAACTCCGGCAATATACCAACGATATTGAGATATTAACTCCGCCATCGCTAATTTATAAACCTGAAATGAAGTCGGCAGAAGAAATTAAATCGATTAGCGATTGGGACTTTTATCCCACCTATGAAGCATATGTTGATATTATGTATCAATTTGCTGAAGATCATCCCAATTTGTGTTCGGTTTTCAGCATCGGACAAACAGAGGAGGGGCGGGAATTGCTCATAGCCCGCATTTCCGATAATGCCGGTATTGATGAAAGTGAAGCGCAGTTTCTTTACACTTCCACCATGCATGGCGATGAAACTACAGGTTATGTTTTAATGCTTCACTTGATTGATTATTTGCTTACGAATTATGGATCAAATGCCCAGGTTACCAACATTGTGGATAATCTGGATATCTGGATCAATCCGCTGGCAAACCCTGATGGAACTTATTTTGGAGGAAACAGCACGGTGTACGGTTCAAAACGCTACAATGCAAATAATGTTGATTTAAACCGCAACTTTGCCGACCCGGATGACGGTCCGCACCCCGACGGCAATGCATACCAGGCCGAAACAGAAGCCTTCATGGCCATAGCCGAAGAAAATCATTTTGTAATTGCTGCCAATTTCCATGGAGGGGCAGAGGTATTCAATTACCCATGGGACACCTGGTCGCAGCTTCATGCCGATGATGAGTGGTGGCAATTTGTGGGCAGAGAGTGGGCCGACACTGCTCATGTTTACAGTCCGGCAGGATATATGAATGATCTGGAAAACGGAATTACCAACGGTTATGCGTGGTATACCACCACCGGCAGCCGACAGGATTACATGAATTATTACCATCATTGTCGCGAAGTTACACTTGAGATATCTTCGGTTAAATTGGTACAGGAAAGCGCTTTACCTGACTTCTGGGATTATAATTATCACTCATTTTTAAATTACATGGAGCAAGCTTTATTTGGTATTCGCGGGCAGGTAACTGATGAGCAAACGGGTGATCCGGTTCAGGCGTCGGTGGTAATTGAAGGGCATGATGAACTGAACACTTGGGTGGTTTCGGGTAAGGATGATGGCTGGTACTTCAGGCCCATTTTTGAGGGTGAGTATGAACTTACCTTTTTTGCACCCCATTATGAACCCAAAGTTATTGCAGGCGTTGAGGCCATCAATTATTTGGAAACCGCTTTGAACGTTGCTTTAAAACCCACCGATTCTGACATTGAAGAAAACAAGCTGGAGAATTTATTTGTTGTTGGGCCCAATCCGGTAAAAGATAAGCTGAGTTTGAAATACAACGGCTCAGTCCCATTAAATACCCAAATTGTACTTATTAACCTTTCGGGCAAAATATTATGGAAAGACCACCATATTTGGAATACAAATAATAAGGAAGCCAGTATTCCGATTAACCTGCGTGCAGGTGAGTACATTCTGAATATTATTGGCGAACAGTCATGTGCTACTTTTAAAATCATACAACCCTAAGCTGATGTTACGAAAATACCTGGTTGAAATTACGATCCTATTAGTTGGTGCCTTTACCATGATGTTCGAGATTGTGGGCTCACGGATCATCGGGCCCTACCTGGGCACTTCAGTATATGTTTGGACAAGCAATATCGGGGTTATATTTGCCAGTCTGAGCCTCGGGTACTGGCTTGGTGGACGGCTATCGGTTAACAGGGCCAATTATCTGTACCTGGGAGGGATGCTTGTTCTGGCGGCATTTTTTGTATTTATAACTGCCATTGCTAACGTTTACATCCTCGACCGGATCATCAAATATATTCCCGGATTTAAACTAAGAACGGTGATTTCGGCCATTGTGCTTTTTGCACCGGCAAGTGTGTTTTTCGGTATGGTTCTTCCTTATGGCATCAAACTAAAAATGCAAAACATGGCTCATTCAGGTGTAACTGTGGGAAGGATTTATGCCCTTTCAACATTTGGAAGTATCATTGGTACCTTTTCTGCCGGCTATTTACTTCTTCCTGAATTGGGGCATACCAATGTTCAGTTGGCAATCAGCATCTGCCTTTTTTTACTTGCGGCCATTATATTATTACAGGCACATAAATGGATATTCTCCATGATCCCATCTCTGCTTTTAATGATCACAGCCCTCACCATGAATTACAAACATAATAAAGTAAAAGATTTCATTGACGAGGATACGCAGTATAACCGGGTTTTGATATACAACACTACCGATAAAAATACCAACCGACCGATCAGGATGCTGCGGATCAACAATGAAAGCAGCTCTGCCATGTTTCTGGATGATGACAATGACCTTGTTTTTGAAGTTTTAAAATATTACCGGCTGGTTGATTATTTTGTACCCGGTTTTGAAAAAACGCTGATGATTGGAGGTTCCGGATATGCCTATCCTAAAGATTACCTTCAACAACACCCGCATGCTACCATTGATGTGGTGGAAATAGATCCGGGACTAACGGAACTGGCAGGCCGTTATTTTGATCTTCCCGATGATCCTCGTTTAAGCATCATTCACGAAGATGGACGCACTTTTATCAACAGATCAAATAAAACCTATGATGCCATTTTTATGGATGCCTACAAATCGATGCTCACGGTTCCTTTCCAGCTTACAACCATTGAGGCAGTGCAGCATCTAAGGAATATGCTATCGGATAATGGTGCTGTTTTTGCCAATATCATCTCCTCCCTCAGCGAAGAGAACAACCAGTTTCTGAGGGCTGAGGTAGCTACTTACCAAAAGGTTTTTCCGCATGTTTATTTATTTGCGGTTCAGTATCCCAATCCAACCGACAAGGAAAAGGGGTTTTTTCAGAACATTATGTTGGTGGCAATGAAATCGGCCCAACCTTTTGATTTTACCAGCCCGGACCCGGAACTCGATGATTATCTCCGGCACAAGGTTACGCTTAAGGGTGTTGATAAATCTCAAATTCTTACAGATGAATATGCACCGGTGGAGTATTATGCATCAAAAGTATTGGATTAACAACTAAGGATTATAAACGACGCCGGGAGCAAGCACAAAAAAATGTAAAATAAATATAGCCAGGGTGATGAGCAGGAATGGCCATGCAAATTTCACCTTTCGTCCGTCTTCATCAAAATAAACATCCCCCATGCTTTTAAAGGTGAGCCCTACGGGCAAAATGATCAGCAAAATTGTACTGATCTTCGAAATCTCAAATATGTATTCTTCATTGGTTGAAAAATAATCATCCGTAGGTATTTTCAGCAGGGCCATAATCGTGGTTCCGATAATAGCTGGCAAAAGGACCTGGCTTACAAACAAAAACTTCCTGTTTTCATGTTTCACAAAATTAAAATAAGCATTTCCACTGATCAGAAAAGAACGGGTTATGCTGGTGCCGGCAATAAAAAGCGCAAATATGGAAATGATTGAAAAAATCATTTTTCCCGTGTCTTTGTAGTAAAGGTAAGCGATAACCCAGCCAAAACCCTGGTTAAGCAAGGTTCCCATCAATATGCTTCCGAAAAACATGACAATACCATGCACAAACGACCAGAGAAAGAATAGCTTAAAATAGCCGTTTTCGTTGCGTAAGCTGCTAAAAATAATGATACCAACTACTCCGATAATTAGCCCGGTGAAAGGTAATATGCTGTAAAGGATTTTTACGGAGTCAGCGGTCCATTGATCGCTATCGATGCTGTAATAAATTTTGTAAGGAAAAAGAATAACCTTGTAATCAAAAGTGGTGGCGACCCATACGGTAATAAACTCACCTATAATGTATATGATCAGGTAGGATAACATAAACATAAACAGCGAATTAAAAAATATTTTCAGGAAACGGTTTCGATCGTTTTTATTTGCCACCAATTCAGTGGACCAAACGGACCAATCCTTAAGCGATTGTTTATTGATTGAACGAAGCCCCCTGAAGAATGCCCTGAATCTTCGTTTGACAATATAAGGTCGAAGTTTTCTTTTGCGTTTCTTGCGTAATTCTTTGAATAATTTGGCTTGCTTTTTTTGGTCGAGTTCAAGCTGTTTATCCTGTACAGTTTTTACCTTAAGTCTTTGCCGTACAGCTTCTTTTTCTTTTTTTAGCTCCTCTTGTTCAGCCCTTCTTTTCTCTTTTTCGGCAATGCGGTCATTAATCACTTTTGTTCGCATCTCCGCTTTTATTCGTTTTCGTTCCTGTATGGCTTCCTGTTTTATTCTTTTTTGCTTTTCCTTATCAAGCTGACGTTCAAGCCGGTTTTGCTGTTTCATGGTAAGCCTGGCTTCCTGCTGCTCTTGTTCCAGCTCAAGACTAAGCTCCTTACGCCTGATTTTTCGCACTTTTTTTAAATAACGAATATACCTCATCCTCCGGTAAATGGAGTAAAGCCAGTTTCCCATGATTTTCCGACGTACTTTTTCCCTCATTCGTTATTGCAGATAGTTGTAAAGCGAATCAAAAATAGCTATTAATTATACACCGAACAGGCGAAGCAGAAAAAAACCCGGCTGTTTGGCCGGGCTTTATGTTTTATTCTACATACATTGATTTGATTTTATCACTGCTGTATTCACCATCGTCAAGTTTCTTTTTAACTTCAGAGAAACATTTGATTGTGTATTCAACATCTTCCAGCGTGTGCATGGCAGTAGGAATCAATCTGAGCATGATAACTCCTTTTGGCACTACGGGGTAAGATACAATGGAGCAGAATATATTGAATTTTTCACGTAAATCATGGGTAACACTGGTTGCCTCCGGAACGCCACCTTCAAAAAATACAGGAGTTACTGGCGATTCGGTATTACCGAGATTAAAACCTTTTTCACGCAATCCTCTTTGAAGCGCATTTACTATGGTCCAGAGTTTTTCACGGTGTTCGGGCTCATTCTTCAGCATCTCCAACCGTTTCATCGAACCGATCACCATAGGCATTGGCAATGATTTGGCATATACCTGTGAACGCAGGTTATACATGAGATATTTAACAACCTTTTTGTTACTGGCTACAAAACCACCAATTCCTGCCATTGATTTGGCGAAAGTTGCAAAATAAACATCAATCTCATCCTGAACCCCAAAATGCTCGCCTGTTCCGGCGCCGGTTTTGCCCATCGTTCCAAATCCATGTGCATCATCCACCAGCAGTCTGAATTTGAATTTTTTCTTGAGATCAACAATGTCCTTAAGTTTTCCTAAATCGCCGGCCATTCCATAAACACCTTCGGTAATAACCAGGATTCCACCGCCTGTTTTTTCAACGATTTTAGTGGCACGCTCCAGCTCTTTTTCAAGGTTTTGCATATTATTGTGCGGATAAACAAAACGTTTACCGAAGTGTAACCGCATACCATCAATAATACATGCATGTGCTTCCGAATCATAAACAATTACGTCACGACGATCAACCAATGCATTAATAATAGAAACCATTCCCTGGTACCCGTAATTTAGCAGATAGGCAGCTTCTTTGCTGACAAATTCAGCCAATTTAGCCTCAAGCTCTTCGTGGTATTTGGTTTGACCCGACATCATCCTTGCACCCATCGGGTAGGCGAGGCCCCAATCTTTTGTGGCTTCAGCATCTGCTTTGCGCACTTCAGGATGATTACCCAGTCCGAGATAATTATTTAAACTCCATACCAGGCGCTCTTTTCCCATAAACATCATCTTATTTGAAATAGGACCTTCCAGCTTGGGAAACATATAATAACCATGCGCATCGTCCATATACTGACCCAATGGACCAAAGGTGTTGTCAATTTTATTGAATATATCCATTTGTGTTATTTTTTTATAATTTACTGTTAGCCAAATTAAAAGCGGCAAATCTAAAATTAATTAATTGGATATTCAACGGGCTGCCTAAGAAATTTTCAACAATAATATTATAGTAAAATTTGCGTTTTGACTTTCGTTTAAAATGTTTAATTTTGCGCCCATGTTTGTAAAAAGAGGCATATACTTCATAATCAGTATCCTGGCTTTGGTTTCAGTATCCTGTAGTCAATACCATAAAATTTCCAAAAGCCAGGATTATAAATTCAAATATGAAAAGGCCATGGAATACTACGAAAGAGAGGATTATTTCAGGGCCCTGGGATTATTTGATCAGGTAATTCCGTTTTACCGTGGAACAGAAGAAGCAGAGGATATTGCCTACAAATATGCATATGCATATTACAACCAAAAAGAGTATATCATGGCTTCCTATTATTTCGACAGGTTTTATAAAACCTACCCCCGAAGTGAAAGGGCCGAAGAATGCATGTTTATGTCGGCGTATTGTAAATACAAAGAATCGCCCAACTACAAGCTTGACCAAACAACCACAAAAGAAGGAATAAGTCAGTTACAGCTATTTATCAATGCTTATCCCACCAGTGAACGTGTTGAACAATGCAATGGACTGATTGATGAATTGAGGCTTAAACTGCAGATGAAAGAATATGAAATTGCGAAGCTTTACCTGAAAATGGATCAATACGAGGCGGCAGTAACCTCATTTGACAATTTGCTTCTCGATTATCCGGATTCAGAATTCAAAGAAGACGCCATGTTTTACACCATTAAATCGTATTATTATTATGCTTCCAAAAGCGTAAGATCAAAACGCAAGGAAAGATATCAGGAAGCAGCAGATATATATCAGCGATTTGTAGAGCAATACCCCGAAAGTAAATACATGAAAGAAGTTGCTTACATGTACAACAAAGCCATGAAAGAAATCGAAAATAATTAGTAAATATTAAAATCAATTATATACATGGATTACAAAAAAGTAAAAACTGATACTACTGCCATTACACGTAAGATCAGGGATTTTGATAAAGACACGAATAACATTTACGAAACAGTTGCGATCATAGCCAAAAGGGCAAATCAAATCAGCCTGGAAATGAAAGAGGAACTGGATCAGAAAATTCAGGAGTTCAGCACCTCACAGGATAACCTGGAAGAGATTTTTGAGAATCGTGAACAAATTGAAATCGCACGTTTTTACGAACGTTTACCAAAACCTACACTGATTGCTGTTCATGAATTTGCCAATGGTAAAATATACTACCGCAATCCGCAGAAAGCTCCAAATGAATTTTAAACTGCATGTTGCAGGGCAAAAAAATACTGATCGGAATAACCGGAAGTATATCAGCTTATAAAATACCGCTTTTAGTAAGATTACTTGTAAAAGAGGGAGCTGAAGTAAGGATCATTATGACCCGGATGGCCCGGGAGTTTGTGACACCCCTTACCCTTAGCACCTTATCAGGCAATCCGGTTTACACTGATTTTTTTGACAAAGACGATGGTAGTTGGCACAGCCATGTCGATTTAGGGAACTGGGCGGACCTTTATTTAATTGCGCCTGTTTCGGCCACAACAATGGGTAAAATGGTGAATGGAATAGCTGACAACTTATTGGTTGCCACATACCTCGCAGCCAAATGTCCGGTTTATTTTGCACCAGCCATGGATGTGGATATGTTCCACCACAATTCAACTCAAAGCAATATAAAAACACTTGTTGACTATGGCAATCAACAGATTGAGCCTGAAGTGGGTGAGCTGGCAAGCGGATTAGTTGGAGCAGGCAGGCTGCAGGAACCCGAATCCATTCTTCAGATTATCAAATCCCATTTCGAAAAAAAAAAAGCATTTGATGGAGTAAAGGTCCTGATAACTGCCGGACCTACATTTGAAGCCATTGATCCGGTTCGTTTTATCGGTAATTTTTCATCCGGGAAAATGGGGTATGCCCTGGCGCATGCCTTTGCAGAAGAAGGTGCCCTGGTCGACCTGATTTCGGGCCCGGTGTCGGTCGAAGTGGAACATCCAGGTATAAAACTTACATCCATTGTTTCAGCGGCTGAGATGAAAAATGCTGTTGATACTAAAGTTAACAACGCTGATATAATTATCATGGCCGCTGCCGTAGCCGATTATACACCCGAACAACCTTCAATAAATAAGATCAAGAAAAAGGATAATGAACTTGTTGTTAATCTAAAACCTACTGCTGATATTTTAAAATCGGTAGGTAAAACCAAAAGTAATCAGCAAATTCTTGTAGGTTTTGCATTGGAAACGAACAATGAACTTGAAAATGCGAAAAATAAGCTGCGTACTAAAAACCTTGATCTGATCGTTCTGAATTCATTAAATGAAAAAGGAGCAGGGTTTGGTTTCGATACCAATAAAGTTACATTCATAGATGCAACAGGAAACGTTACATCTTTTGATCTTAAAACTAAAACAGCCGTAGCCAGGGACATACTCAATAAAATTGAATCGCTTAGAAAGAATAAAAATGATTAAAATAATCAACCGCTTTTCTTTTATTATCATCTTCGTTATTGCTTCGGTTATTTCCCAGGGGCAGGAGTTTCTTGCAAATGTGCAAATCAATTCGCAGCAAGTGGAGGGTACGGATAAACGCGTATTTGAAAACATGCAATCAGCCATAACCGAATTCATCAACAACCGGCGATGGTCAAATTATGATTTTATGCCCGAAGAACGGATTGAATGCAGCATGGTAATTAATATCAACAGCAGGCCATCCACTGATCAGTTTGTTGCCACACTAAACCTGGTGGCAAGCCGACCTATTTATAAAACAGCTTACAACAGTACCTTATTAAACTATGCCGACAATGATTTCCAATTCGAATTTGTGGAGTTTCAACCCATGGATTTTCAGGAAAACACATACACTTCGAACCTTGTTTCGGTTATTTCTTACTATTTGTACATGATCCTTGCCATTGATTTTGATTCCTTTTCTCCCGAAGGAGGCACTCAATTTTATACCGTTGCGCAAAATATTGTAAACGCCGCACAAAACGCACCTTACCCCGGCTGGAAGGCTTTTGAAAGTAACAAAAACAGGTATTGGCTGCTCGAGAACCTCACCAATGCCAGCTACAAGGATCTCAGGACTTTTTTATATGATTATCACCGATTAGGCTTGGATGCTATGGCTGATAATCCCGAACAAGGCAGAAGCAAAATTTCCCTTAGTTTGAACCTGCTTAAAAGGGTATATGATGAACGACCGGGCCTGATGGCTCTGCGACTTTTTATCGACGCAAAACGCGATGAGATCATCAATATTTTTAGTGAGGGCAATCCCCGTGAAAAAACCGATGCCCAAAATATTATGAAAGAGATTGATGCAGCAAACTCTTCAAGTTATTCAAAGATTACTCAGCGAAATTAGATTCATTATCATTATTTTTGCCTTCACCCATTTAATCAGATCTCAGCATTATGTTGCAGCACCTGTACATTCAAAATTATGCACTTATCGAATCTCTTGACATTGATTTCAATGAAGGATTCACGGTTATTACCGGTGAAACCGGAGCCGGGAAATCGATACTCCTGGGAGCACTCAATTTGATCCTGGGCAAACGGGCGGATATTGCCTCCCTGAAGGACAAATCGAAAAAGTGTATTGTAGAAGCAACATTTAAAATCAAAGATTACGGACTTAAACCCCTATTTGAGCAAAATGACCTGGATTACGAAGATCAAACTATTTTCAGACGCGAGATCAATGTGGGTGGAAAATCAAGGGCTTTTATCAATGATACACCTGTCAATCTCAATTTAATTAAAAATATAGGGGACCGATTGATCAATATCCACTCTCAGGATGATCAGATATCATTGGGAGACTCTGCATTTCAAATGGCTGTGGTAGATAGTGTTGCCGGAGCAGGGGAGCTAAATTTGAAGTACAAAAAACAATACAAACATTTTATCCAACTGCGAAGCCGGTTGGATGCACTTTATGAGCAGCAAAAACAAGCATCTGCTGAAAAGGACTACCTGCAGTTTTTATTTGATGAATTGGAAGAAACTCAAATGAAATCCGGTGAGCAGGAACAATTGGAAGAAGAACAGGAATTGCTGAATCACACAGAAGAGATCAAAGGAACACTTTATAAAGCAAATCAAAATTTGAATGACGATGAGGAAGGAATACTCCAAAATCTGGCTTCGTTAAAATCAAATATTGAAAAAATATCCGGTTACAGTCCAACACTTTCTGATATTGCATCCCGCGTCAATAGTGCATTTATTGAATTATCAGACCTCTCGGATGAGATTGAAAAATTCAGTGATTCGGTGCATCATAATCCTGGCAGGGCCGATGAAATTCAAGCTCGGCTCGACACCTTGTATAATCTGCAAAACAAGCACCGGGTAAATTCGTTGGAGGCGCTGTTTGCAGCTAAAAATGAGATTGAAACTAAACTCAATGGCATACAAAACCTGGATGAAGAGATAAACTCGGTTAGTTTTTCACTCAAATCAAGTGAAGAAGCATTGAAACAACAAGCAGAAGTGCTGACTAAAAGTAGGGAAGGGGTGTTTAAGCCAATTCAGGAATCAGTGGAAGCTACACTCAAATCGCTGGGAATGCCGCATGCACAAATTGCCTTAAAAAACCAGAAACAGCAAATTCCGGGAGTCAATGGCTTCGATCATATAATTTTCCAGTTCAATGCCAACAAAGGACAGGAATTACAGGATGTAGCCAAAGTGGCCTCAGGTGGTGAAAAATCGCGGCTGATGCTGGCAATCAAATCACTTATATCGCAAAAAAACTTATTGCCAACCATCATTTTCGATGAAATTGATGCAGGTGTTTCGGGCGCAGTTGCTGAAAAAACCGGACAAATCCTGGCAGGATTATCCAAAAACATGCAGGTATTTGCAATAACACATTTACCTCAAATTGCCGGCCTTGGAACCGATCACCTGATGGTTTATAAAGACAGTACCGACGAAAAAACAAAAACCAGTCTTAAACGGTTAAATACCGACGACAGGATCATAGAAATTGCAAAATTGCTGAGTGGTCAGGAAATCACGGAAGCCTCTGTGCAATCGGCACGGCATCTGTTAAAAAATTAGTTTATTTTTGCGCTTGCTTGCGTAAATGACAAATGTTAAATCTTTACCAACCAAACAAAACTTGAACTATGGCTTATAACTTACTGAAAGGTAAAAGAGGAATTATTTTTGGGGCACTTGATGAAAAATCAATTGCCTGGAAAGTAGCTGAAAGAGCACACGAAGAAGGTGCTGTTTTTACCTTAACCAATACGCCCACAGCTATGAGATTTGGCGAACTCAACGAACTAGCTGAAAAATGCAACGCTACCATTATTCCTGCTGATGCTACCAGTGTGGAAGATCTGGAAAACCTGGTAACCAAATCAATGGAAGTACTTGGTGGCAAGGTGGATTTTATTCTGCATTCCATTGGGATGTCATTAAACGTTAGAAAGAAAAGGGTTTACAGCGACCTTCGTTATGATTATTTCCAGAAAACGCTGGATATTTCTGCCATTTCATTTCATAAATTGCTGCAGGTTTGTTATAAACATGATGCAATCAGTGAGTGGGGCAGTGTGGTAGCATTAAGTTATATCGCTGCTCAGCGTGTACTTTATGGTTACAATGATATGGCCGATGCCAAAGCATTGCTCGAGTCAATAGGAAGAAGCTTTGGATATATTTATGGCCGAGAGAAAAAAATCAGGGTAAACACCATTTCTCAGTCTCCAACCATGACCACCGCCGGAAGCGGGGTAAAAGGCATTCATGGATTGATGGACTTCACTGAAAGGATGTCGCCACTGGGTAATGCTACAGCTGATGAGTGTGCCAACTTCACCATTGTTCTATTCAGCGATCTTTCAAAAAAAGTGACCATGCAAAATATATTTCACGATGGCGGATTCTCAAGCATGGGTATGAGCTTGCGCGCCATGAAAATGTACAACAAATCACTTGACTGTGAAGATTGCGAAGAGATTGATTAATTATTGAATGAACAATAAATAGAAAATAAGATGATAGATTTTAGTTTAACAAAAACGCAAGAGGAAATCATTGCCAAGTACCGCGATTTCTCTGACCGCTGGATTGTTCCTAACCGGTTAAAATATGATCAACTGGCTGAATTTCCATGGCCTGTGGTAAAGGCTGCCTATGATGAAAAAATCATGAATGGTCCCATGTCGCCTGAATTTGGTGGTCACGGGCATAGCCTGCTGGATGGTGCACTTGCATCCGAAGAGCTTGGCGCCGGTTGTGTGGGTATTGGCATTTGTATTGACGCCAATACACTTGCGCTTACTCCACTTTACATTGCAGCTAATGATGAACTTAAGAAAAAATGGTTTGGGATAATCAATGAAGAAAAAGGGGTAGCAGCCTATTGTTTGACCGAGCCCAATGCCGGAAGCGATGTTCAGGGGATTAAAACCACTGCCATCAAAAAAGGAGATAAATATATCATCAACGGACACAAGCGATTTATTACCAATGCCGAAGTTGCAACATTTTTAACCGTGTTTGCACTTACAGATCCTGAAAAAGGATCAAGGAGTTTAACAGCTTTTCTGGTTCCCAGCGACTCACCCGGAATTGAGTTCAAACCCCATATGAATAAAATGGGTCAGCGTGCTTCGGTCCAGAATGAAATTATCTTTACCGATGTTGAAGTTCCTGCTGAAAACATGATCGGAGATGAGGGTTATGGTTTTATCATTGCTATGAAAACCTTCGACCGTACAAGGACCGGGGTGGCTGCATTAAGTGTAGGTAATGCACGTGCAGCTTATGAAACGGCCAGGGAATGGACCAAAAATCGCAAACAATTTGGTAAACCCATTGCCGCTAATCAGGCTATCGGATTCATGTTGGCAGATATGGCAACTAAAATTGAAACTGCCCGGTTGATCACCTGGTATGCAGCATGGGCTTATGACCATGATAAATCAAAACTGAATAAACTTTCAGCCATGTCGAAATTATACGCTTCAGATATTGGAATGGAAGTAACCACCGATGCCGTTCAGGCCATGGGTGGTGATGGTTACACCTGGGAATTTATGGTTGAAAAGATGATGCGTGATGCAAAATTGTGCCAGATTTATGAAGGCACCAACCAAATTCAAAGGCTTGTAATTTCAAAAGCGATTTTGAAAGAGCAGTAAAATTCAAAATGAATTAATAAACAAAGCCCGGCTTCCAATGGAGGCCGGGCTTTTATATTACCGCTTCAAAATATGCTACAAGAAGTATTTATTTTCATCAATTGCCTTTTCAGCAATCCTTCGGCGGGCATCCTTGGTATTTACCGGAGCCAGTCTGGTAAAGTATTCGATCCGATCGTGCATGATTTGCAATTCATCTCCTTCCACAAAAGAATTCAATGCATCTTTGGCAGCTTTATTAATTGCGCAAGCAGCATCATAAACATATACATCCAAAATATCTTTTTGAATACCAATGGCATGTGAGCCTTTCATATTTTGAAGTTTTTCAACTCTTAGCATGGTCGACTCTGCACCATAAACCATCATGATCACATCGGAAATATTCATCAAAATTTCCTGCTCATCCAAAAAGTTACGTTGCAATTTATCAGATAAAATACCCATCAGCATCAAAGCAACTTTTTTAAAGTTTGCAATATCGTGGCGTTTAACAGCAAAGTAATTGGTAATATCAAGTTCTGCCTCCTCTTCGTTCAATTCGCGGATGATTGAATTGGCATACCTTACCACATCAAATCCGGTTTTCAAAGCTTTTTTAATGGTAGTATCAGTTACCAGCAAACGATTAATTTCATTGGTACCTTCAAAAATCCTGTTGATCCTAGAATCACGATAAGCTCTGTCGGCATTGGTTTCAGCAGAGAAACCCATCCCACCCAATACCTGAACATACTCGTCAACCACAAAATCAAGTGATTCGGAGCCAAACACCTTTAATGCTGCAGCTTCGATGGCATAGGCTGCAATACCTTCAATGGTTGCAGTTGGTTTATCCATACCATTCGCCAGGTTGATCTGAATGAGGTCATCAATATTTTTACTAACCCGGAACACTGCTGATTCTGTTACATAAGTTTTGATCACCTGTTCGGCAATTTTTCCTTTGATCGCTCCGAACGAAGAAATCAGTGTACCGAACTGTTTACGTTCGTTAGCATAGTTAACCGATTGCGAAATGGCTCTTTTGGCGGCACCCAAAACAGTACCACCCAATTTAATACGCCCCATATGCAGGATATTCAGAGCAATCCTGAATCCCTGTCCGCGTTTTCCAAGTAAATTCTCAACCGGAACTTTAACATCATTAAAAAACAACTGAACAGTGGAGGAGCCCTTGATTCCCATTTTCTTTTCCTCCGGATTGATCACTACACCATCCCATTTGCTTTCAACAATAAAAGCACTATGAACCCGGTCATTATCAATCTTTGCAAAAACAGTAAAAACATCGGCAAAACCACCATTGGTGATCCACATTTTTTGTCCGTTCAAAATATAATGTTTACCGTCATCGGATAATACAGCCCTTGATTTCCCTGAGTTGGCATCTGAGCCTGCATTTGGTTCGGTTAAGCAGTAGGCAGCAGCCCAGTCGCCGGTGGCCAATTGGGGCAGGTATCGTTGTTTTTGATCTTCATTTCCATAATAAACAATGGGCAAAGTTCCGATACCGGTATGTGCCGAATAAGCCACCGAGTAAGAGTATCCGGCGCCCATAGCGGCACTGGCAAGCATGGAGGTTACAAACGATTGTTCAAAACCACCGTATTGTTCTGGTACTGAAATGCCCAGCAACCCAAGTTCGCCGGCTTTTTGTATTAAACTGCGCATCAATCCTGGTTCCTGAGCATCAATCCGGTCGAGTATCGGAAAAACCTCTGATTCAAGAAAATCTTCACAAGTTTGAGCGATCATTATTTGCTCTTCATCAAATTCTTCTGGAATAAACACATCGTTGGCATCAGTTTCTTTAATTAAAAACTCTCCACCTTTGATCAAGTTCTCATTATCCATAATAGCTGGGATTTTTTAAATTTCGGCCAAAAATAAAAATATATCTCGTGTTACATATATAAAAATCATATTTTTGTGTTTACTCAAATAAGAACCCCAAAATAATCGAAATGAATCTACTGGAAGAAATATCGGCCTTTCACATACTTTTAATAGCAATTATTGTGATCCTTATCCTTGTTCTTTTTTTCAGGGTAAGGTTAAAATTTTTGCTGATCAGAATGGTCTACGGACGTTACCATTTTAAGTACCTCCGGTTATTTAACCGTTACTTTATTAACCGCCCATACCCGGATGCTATCAAAGACGAACCCTGGGATTATGTTAATAACAGTTTCAAGTCAAAACCCGGGTTGCAATTTAAAACTGATGAGGAAATTCAATTTGTGGATAATAAGGTGGGAGAGGTGTATCCCCGGTTTTTTAAAATCACCGGAGATCCGGATTATCTCACCATTTCGGATCCCGGACAAAAACACATTCAATTTATTGTGGCCGGTTACAAAGCCATGGTTTATGATTACCAGGCCATGCTGGTTTATTATTTTGTAGATAGTTTGCTGGTAATGGGCCAATTCAGGTTCAGGCGCGAAAAACAAGCTCTGGATATTAACCACCTTATCGAAAAACTTAGAGAAAGGTATAAAATTGATATTCCACAAGGAATTAATAAGCCGTTTCAATTGATTGATAGAAATGACAACTGTATAAATTTCAGGGATAATGGTTTTTCTGTTGAACTCAACGTATTAAATTACAAAAACCAAAAAATACTCAACATCCTTAATGATCATCCATTGAATGCAACCGCAGGTGATGAAGTTGCAGATAAACAAGTGGTAACATTTTAAAAGAAAAAAGGCTGTCAGAATTTGACAGCCTCGAATTTATGATTTTGTGATTTCTTTCTTCGCCTTCTCAATTTGGATGGTCAACTCTTCGGCATCCTTTTTAAAGTCAACGAATATTTTATCGCCACTGCTCAGGTTGTGTTTGATGATTTCCTCGGCAAGCGGGTCTTCCACATATTTCTGTATAGCCCTTTTGAGTGGCCTTGCGCCGTATTGTTCATCCCAGCCTTTGTCAACTATAAAGTCTTTGGCTTTTTCCGAAACATCGATATTGTAACCCAGATCCATGATCCGCTTAAACAGATGTTTTAATTCAATATCAATGATCTTATGTATATCTTCACGTTCAAGTGAATCGAAAATTACAACATCATCAATCCTGTTCAGGAACTCAGGTGTAAAGGCTTTTTTCAATGCATTTTCAATGACGCCCCTGGCGAAGGAATCACGTGCAGATTTTTTGGCGGCGGTATTAAATCCAACACCCTGGCCAAAATCCTTCAATTGACGTGAGCCAATATTTGAAGTCATGATGAGAATTGTATTTTTAAAATCAACCTTACGTCCAAAACTATCGGTAAGCAAACCGTCGTCCAAAACCTGTAATAAAAGGTGGAATACATCCGGGTGTGCCTTTTCAATCTCATCGAGCAACACAATAGAGTAGGGCTTGCGTCTCACTTTTTCGGTGAGCTGCCCACCTTCCTCATATCCCACATAACCCGGAGGCGCTCCAACCAGACGGCTGACTGCAAATTTCTCCATATACTCACTCATATCAACTCGTACAAGTGCATCTTCCGAATCGAAGAGGTACCGGGCAAGTACTTTTGCCAGGTGAGTTTTACCAACACCGGTAGGGCCCAAAAATATAAATGTACCGATGGGTTTATTGGGATCTTTAAGACCGGCCCTGTTGCGCCGGATTGATTTTACCACTTTTGTAATGGCATTATCCTGTCCGATGACAGAGCCCCCAAGATCTTTCTCCATATTAACCAGTCGTTCGCTTTCATTTTGAGCAATACGCTGAACCGGAACGCCGGTCATCATGGCAATTACTTCAGCAACATTTTCTTCCGTTACATCCTCCCGGTGTATTTTTGATTCCTCTTCCCATTTTTTCTTTTCCTTATCCAGGTCTTCCTGCAGTTTTCTTTCAATATCACGGAATTTAGCTGCTTCTTCAAACTTTTGATTATTGATAGCCTGCGTTTTTTTAGCCCTTGTTTCTTCAATCCTGTTCTCAATATCGATGATCTCCACAGGAACATGAATGTTGGTAATGTGAACACGCGAACCGGCTTCATCCAGCGCATCAATGGCTTTGTCAGGTAAATACCTGTCGCTGATATACCGCATGGTTAAAGTAACACATGCTTTGATAGCTTCATCCGTATAATATACCAGGTGATGATCTTCGTATTTTTCTTTGATATTATTCAGGATTTCCACCGTTTCTTCTGAAGAAGTAGGATCAACCAAAACTTTCTGAAATCTGCGTTCAAGTGCTCCATCTTTTTCAATATACTGCCGGTATTCGTCCAGGGTAGTGGCCCCGATGCACTGAATTTCACCACGGGCAAGCGCGGGTTTGAACATATTGCTTGCATCCAGTGACCCGGAAGCATTTCCAGCCCCAACAATCGTATGGATTTCATCAATAAACAAGATAATATCCGGATTTTTTTCAAGCTCGTTCAGAACAGCCTTCATTCTTTCTTCAAATTGTCCACGGTATTTGGTACCAGCAACGAGCGAAGCCAGGTCAAGGGTTACAATCCTTTTATTGAATAAAGCCCGCGATACTTTTCGCTCAACAATGCGAAGTGCCAAACCTTCGGCGATGGCAGATTTACCAACACCTGGTTCACCGATCAGGATCGGGTTGTTCTTTTTACGGCGGCTTAATATCTGTGCAATTCTTTCTAGTTCCCGTTTACGACCTACAATGGGATCGAGCCTGCCTTCCTCAGCATATTTGGTAATATCACGACCGAAATTATCCAAAACAGGTGTTTTTGACTTTGAGTCGGAAATCTTTTTAATACTGCCTCCAAACTCTTTACCTCCCTCATCCGGATCGTCGTGTGCGGTTCCGCCAGGCAGCTCATCACGGGGTTCAATACCCGATTCTTCGGCATTAGACATGATCGCTTTCAATTCATCTTTTACAGCATCGTAATCTACGCCGTAAGTGCTAAATGAGCGGGTAACTATGTTATCATTGTCTTTCAGAATAGCCAATAACAAATGTTCGGTTCCAATCAAATCACTGTTAAATAATTTTGCTTCAAGATAAGTGATCTTTAAAGCCCTTTCAGCTTGTTTGATTAAAGGGATATTTTCAATTTTTTTGTTTTTACCATCCGAATTATTAGCAATCGCCATTTCAATTTCTTTCCTGATTTTGGCAAGATCAATTCCAAAATAGTTGAGAATTTGAATTGCCATCCCTTCTCCTTCGCGAATAATACCTAATAATAAATGTTCAAGTCCGATGTAGTCATTACCAAGCCTTATAGCCTCTTCCCGACTATATGATAAAACGTCTTTAACTCTTTGAGAAAATTTAGCTTCCATATGTATCTTTCAAAATTCTAATCTTAAACGCGGTAGCTTATTGGATATTACAGCATACCAGTTTATTAATACTAAAAATCAAGGCGATT
>Ga0116152_10000640_pt1 | contig 28608 bp, 23 predicted proteins | sample AD_UKC119_MetaG_FD_89894 | JGI IMG/M metagenome (GOLD analysis project Ga0116152, IMG submission 89894) | Active sludge microbial communities of municipal wastewater-treating anaerobic digesters from Hong Kong - AD_UKC119_MetaG | ecosystem: Engineered > Bioreactor > Anaerobic > Digestate... | reverse complement strand
CAACATGGTCCTCCTCTGTCGCCACCACCACGGTGTGATCCATCGCGACGGCTGGGCCATGACCGTCAACCCCGGCCCTGGTGTCGGTGAGGGGCACGCCACCATCACCACCCCGACCGGCGCGGTGTTCCACACCTCGCACCAACGGCCACCGACCCAGCGACAACCCGCTCCCGCCTGAGCAGCGCGGGACCCGAGCGGACCAACGGAACTCCCCGTCGACGGTCGATTCACCGCGCCCCCACGCGGGCCAGATGAGGGTACCGGCAGAGCCTCGTCGAGCCGTCAGCACCCCAGGGTCGACACGATGGCCCGGACCAGCTCGGGTACCGGTCGGACGCCGTCGAGCACCAGCGCCTCGTCCGCGTCGGGGACCTCGAGGGTGGCGAGCTGGCTGCCCAACATGTCGACGGCCATGAAGTGCCCGGCGCGTTCCCGCAGCCGCCGCTCCAGCTCGGGGCGCCCGACGTCGAGGTGGACCAGACGGACCCGGTCGCCGTCGACGCCGAGGCGGTCGCGGTAGGACCGGCGCAACGCCGAACAGGCCAGGACCAGCGCGGCGCCTCGGCGCGCGTGGTCGTCGATGACGGTCCGCAGCGCGTCCAACCACGGCGAGCGGTCCCGGTCGTCGAGCGGTTCGCCGCGGCGCATCTTGTCGACGTTGGCGGCCGGGTGGTGATCGTCAGCGTCGACGAAGTCCCAGCCCAGCCGGTCCGCCAGCGCGGCGCCGACGGTGCTCTTGCCGCTGCCCGCCACCCCCATCACCACGACCGCCACCGGCCCGCGGTCCTCGGCGCGGGTCCCGGTCACCGCTCCGCCAACCGGTAGAGCACCTCGCCGGCGCGGGGCACCACCAGCACGCCGTCCTCGCGTCCGGTCCAGTCGGCGACGTCGACCGAGTCGGGGTCGAGGTAGCCGAGGCCCAGGGCCCGGCACTCGGCCTCGGGCACCCGGCTGGAGAGGGTGACCCGCACCCGGGGCCGTTCGACGCCGTCGGAGAAGGTGCCGGCGCCGCGCACGTGGGTGGAGTGCGCCAGCACCGCCCGCGGCACATCGGAGAAGCGGTCCCACTGCTCGAGGAAGTACGGCAGCACGTGGTAGCCGACCCGGGCCAGCTCCGCCCCGTGGACCCGACTGACCTCGCGCAGGTGCGGGGCGAAGATGACCAGCTCGGCGTCGTCGGCGAGGACCGGCTCCAGCTTGTACATGGCCTTGGCCGCGGTCCACAGCTCGTCGTACATGGGCGGCGCCATCGACAGGACCCGCTGCATGGGCCGTTCGAGGGTCCGGATGTGTCGGGTGGCGCTGAGCCCGGCGGCCCGACGCCACGCGGCGTCGAGGTCGCCGACGAACACGCCGGCCAGGCGGGCGTCGTCGACCACGACCATCGACACGAGCGTGACCGGGGTCGGGATCTGCGCAGCTGCGTGGTCGACGAGTCGGCGGGTCGGGGTGTCGACGCGTCCGATCGTGCCGACGACCCCGCTCAGAGCGCCGAGCCAGTGCGACACGTCGATCATCTCGGGGCCCGACACGCCGGGGAAGAAGTACTTGGCGCCGCCGGAGAAGCCGACGACCTCGTGGGGAAACGTCGGGCCGAGCAGGATCACGTGGTCGCAGTCGAGCACCGCCCGGTTGAGGCGCAGCGGCAGGTCCCCGCCCAGGCTGGGGTGCCACACGTCGCCGGCGATGGCGGCCAGCTCGGCCTCGGCGACGACACCGATCGCGACCAGCTCGTCGTCGTCCCGCCAGCGGTGGTTGGAGACGGTGAGGCCGGGGTGCCGGTCAGCCACGGGAAGGCGATCCAGGCCGACCAGGTCAGACAGCTCCCGGTCACCCAGCGGCGGATGGGTTCCCAGGGCGACCATGACGTGGACGGTGGCCGCGTCGGCGAGGACGTCGTTGAGGACCTCGACGAGGAACGGCAGCGGGGCGGTGCGCGTGTGGTCCGGCACCAGCACCAGGACCCGCTCGCCCACGTGGCGGCCGGCCAGCCCGTCGGTGATCGCGGCCCGGACCTGATCAGGTGGCAACGTCCCGTCGGGCGGTCCGACCGCCGCGACACGGACTCCGTCGGTGCTGGTCATGTCCGCCCCGCAGCGTACGGCGCGGTCGACCCGCGGACCGTCAGGGTGACCGCCAGCACCGGATCCGCGGCCGTCGGGGCCGACCCGACGGGACCCGACCCGGAGATCTGCTCGGCCAGTCGGTCGACAGCCCGACGGCCGAGCTGCTCGAGCGGCATCCTCACCGTGGTCAGCGCGGGTCGGACCAGCGACGCCAGCTCCACGTCGTCGCAGCCGACCACGCTCACATCCTCGGGCACCCGGCGACCCGACGACGTCAGGGCGTCGACGAGGCCGACCGCGACCAGGTCGTTGTGGGCGATCACCGCGGTCGTGCCCCGCGGCAGCGCCGACGCGGCCCGGGCCCCGCCACCGAAGGTGGGGGCGACGGGGCCGACCAGGTCGAGTCCCAGCCGGCCGGCCTGGGCGTCGCGGGCGCTCGAGGTCCACTTCCCGGCCGGGCCGCGCACGTAGGCGATGCGCTCGTGGCCGAGGCCGCGCAGGTGGTCGCGCGCCAGGCGAACCGCCGCGCGCTGGTCGGCCACCACCGACGCCCGACCCCGGATCGGACGGTTGACCAGGACGGCGGGACGCGATCCCAGCGCGGCGACGAGACGAGCGGTCGGAGCCGTCGGCGAGCACAGGACGACGCCGTCGACGTCGGGAACGAGCCGGGCGATCAGCTCCAGTTCGGCCGACGGACTGTCCTCGGCGTCCGCGATGACGGTCAGCTCGCCGTTCTCGTGCGCCCGGTGCTGGGCCCCCCGGGCGATGGTGGCGAAGAACGGGTTGGTCAGGTCCGGCACCACGACCGCGATCGCCCCGGTGCGCCCGCCGGCCAGGTGGCGAGCCGAGCGGTGCGGCGAGTAGCCGAGGGCGTCGACGGCACGGCGAACCCGGGCCACGGTCGCTGGCGACAGCGGGGCCGTTCCGTTGAGAGCTCGCGACACCGTCGAGGTGCTCACCCCGGCGCGGCGGGCCACGTCGGCGAGGGTCACCGCTCGCGATCCCACCTACGCCCACCCCCGTTCGCGACGGGCGGCCACGACCGCGGCCACGAACCGGTCGTCGTCGAGCAGCGCGTCGGGGGCAGTGATCACCTCGAGCAGCGCCCTCACCCGGTCGGCCTCGGCAGGTCGTTCGAGGGCGACCGACAGCGGACCGGACAGCGGGTCCTCCAGGGCGGCACCCCGACCGAGGGCCGCTCCGACGTGCGCGCTCCACGCGGCGACGACCGTCGCCAGTCCGACGACAGGGTCGCCGCGATCGAGGCGGATCGCGGCGGTGGCGAGGATGCGGGGGCCGAGCTTCTGGGAGCCGTCGGCGCCGACCTGGGCGCAGCGGTGGCGCAGCGAGGCGTTCGCGAACCGGTCGAGCACCTCGGCGGTGGCGGCTCCGGGCGCGGGTGCAGGGCCGGCCGGATCCCCAGAGCCGGAGTGCCCGACCGCGGGCAGGGTCGGTTCGATCTCCTCGACGCCGAGACGGTCGAGCCAGGCCCGGAGGTCGGCGTCGGCGACCGCCTGGGCGATGGTGTCGAACCCGGCGGCCAGGCCGAGGTAGGCGGCGGCCGAGTGCAGCGCGTTGACCAGGCGGAGCTTGCGGTCCTGGAACGGTGCGAGGTCGTCGGTGAACACCGCCCCGACGCGGTCCCAGGCCGGCATTCCGCCGACGCCTCCGTCGGGGGCGGGGGCCTCGATCACCCACAGCCGGTGTGCCTCGGCGCGCACCGGGGCCCGGTCGACGACACCGAGGCGGCTCCGGACCAGTTCGCGGTCCTCGTCGGTGGCGGCGGGCACGATCCGGTCGACGACGGTGGAGCGGAACGTGACATGCTCGTCGATCCACGTCGCGAGGTCCTCGTCGCGGCGACGGGCCAGGTCGGTGACCACCGCGCGGGTGACCTCGCCGTTGGCGGGCAGGTTGTCGCACGAGATCACCGCCAGGTCGGCGCCACCCGCCCGGCGTCGGCGCTGCAGGCCGTCGACCAGCGCTCCGGGGAGGCTGCGCGGCGCCCGGGACGGATCGCGGTCCGGGGCCAGATCCGACACGACGTCGGGGTGGTCGAGGTCCAGGCCGCCGGTGCGGGGGTCGCGGCAGTAGCCCTTCTCGGTCACGGTCACGGTGACGACCGTGGTCGCCGGCGCGGCGACGTGGTCGGCCACCTCGGAACCGTGGGCCAGCGCGGCGACCGCGCCGATCACCCGCAACGACGGCTCACCCCCGGCCGATTCGATCAGAGTGTAGAGACCGTCCTGAGGTCCGAGCGCGGCGGTGATCGCACCGGTGCGCAACGACGCCCCGACGACGGCCGCGTCGGTGTCACCGGTGGCGAGCAGGTCCTCGCAGTAGTGGGCGACGTGTGCCCGGCCGAAGGCGCCGAGACCGACGTGCAACACGCCGGGCGTGAGCGCTCGACGGTCATAGGTGGGCGCGGCCCCTGGCGGGAGGCCGGCGAGGGCGGCGGCGTCCAGGGCGGTCGCGGCGCTCATCGGGCGCTGAACCGGGACCGGTCGACCCGGTACACCGACCGGGGTCTGTCGTAGGTCAGCTCGACGGCGATGCGGGCGGCGACGTCCTCGTCGAGGCGGTGCTCGGCGACCAGGCCGGCCAGGTGCGCGCAGTCGACGCGGCGGGCGACGTCGTGGCGGGCGGGGATCGACAGCAGCGCCCGGGTGTCGTCGGTGAACCCGGCGGTGTTGGCGAACCCGGCGGTGCCGGTGGTGCCGGTGCGGAACCGGCGCATGCCCTCGGGGCTGTCGTGGAACCACCACGGCGCGCCGAGGGCCAGGATCGGGTAGTAGCCGGCGAGCGGCGCGAGCTCTCGGCTGTAGGTGGTCTCGTCCAGGGTGAACACGACCAGGGTCAGCCCGGGTTCGTGACCGAAGCGCTCGAGCAGCGGTCGCAGCGCGGCGACGTAGTCGGTGCGGGTCGGGATGTCGGCGCCGATGTCGGGGCCGAAGCGGGCGGCACCGGGGCGGTCGTGGTTGCGGCAGCTCCCGGGGTGCAGCTGCACGACCAGGCCGTCGTCCAGGCTCATGCGGACCATCTCGGTGAGCATCTGGGCCCGGAACGCCTCGGCGTCGTCCGGCGTGTGCTCCCCGGCCCGGACCCGGGCGAACAGCGCGGCGGCGTCGTCGGCCGACAGGTCGGCGGTCGCGGCGCTGGGGTGGCCGTGGTCGGTGGAGGTAGCGCCGTGGGCGATGAAGAACCGGCGCCGTTCGGCCAACGCGTCGAGGTAGCCGGCCCAGGAGTCGGTGGCGATGCCGCTGAGCTCGGCGAGGCGCTCCAGGTTGGCGGGGAACTCCGGGTGGTCGGGGTCGACGACGGAGTCGGGCCGGAAGGCGGTCACGACGTTGCCGCCCCAGCCCGACGCGCGGATCGCCCGGTGGTCGGCCAGGTCGTCGAGGGGCGACTCGGTGGTGGCCAGGAACTCGATGCCGAAGCGGTCGAACAGCGCCCGGGGCCGGAAGGCCGGCTCGGCCAGTCGTTCTGAGAGCTCGTCGAAGAGCCGGTCCGCGTTGTCGGCGTCGGGCACGACGTCGGCGCCGAGGACGACGGAGAGGGCGTGGTCGAGCCACAGCCGCGACGGGGTGGCGTGGAAGAGGTCGTAGTGCGCGGCGAAGGTGCGCCACACCCGGCGGGGATCGGCGACCGGTCCCCCGTCGAGGGGCACCCGCCCCAGGGCGTCCAGGCGCACCCCGGCGCTGTGCAGCATGCGCAGCACGTAGTGGTCGCCGGTGATCAGCAGCGTGGCCGGATCCGCGAACGGCTCGTCGTCGGCCCACCAGCGGGGGTCGCAGTGTCCGTGGGGGCTGATGATCGGCAGCGGCTCGACCTGCTCGAGCAGTCGGCGTGCGATGGCGCGGGTGGAGGGGTCGGCCGGCAGGAGCCGGTCGGGGTGCAGCCGGAGCGGCCGACCGGTCACGGCCGTCCCGCGCCGTCGCCGGAACCGCTGCCGTCGCCGGAACCGCTGCCGTCGCCGGAGCCGGTGGGGCGTTCCAGGGCGTAGAGCCGGTCGTGCAACGCCTGGACGTCCTCGTCGGTCATCTTGACCCCGGCGATGTCCAACACGATGGCCAACGAGATGCCCCGCGCGGTGTCGAGCATCGGGTGGTCGCGGAACGCCGAACCGAAGGTGTCCTCGATGACGGCGTTGGCGGCCGGGTCGTCGAGCAGGTCGCCGACCGTGCTCCAGGTGCCGAAGCGGCTGTGGTCGACCTCCAGGCCCGACTCCTCGAACCACGAGGTGACCGTGCCGCCGCCACCGGCGCTGCGCCGAGGATCGGGACACACGTAGGCCGGATCGGCGTCCTCGACGCGTCGGAACGTGGCCTCGTCGGTCAGCTCGCCGGAACGGGCGACGACCCGGGTGTCGCCGTCGCCCAGGCGGATGCGCCAGCGGTGGATGACGCCGTCGACGACGGGTTCGCCGACCGGGTCTCCGTCGACGAGCAGCTCGACGGGGCCGACGTTGGCGTACACCTTGACGTCGATCTCGGGATCGACCCGGTTGACGAAGCGTCGGGAGCAGATGTGGAGCACCGGCTCGTCGGACCAGTTGGCCTTGTACCACCAGAACGCGTCCTTCCGGACGGAGCGGTCGCGGGTGACCAGGCCCTTCATGTTGAAGCCCTTGGTGCCGCCCTCGTTGCGGATGGCCGAGGCGAAGTCGAACATGTTCCACACGAACGACGACCAGATCCACGGGCGCTCGTCGATGAGGCGCCAGTACACCTCGTGCATGGCCGCCTGGTAGTCCTCGGTGTAGTCGCCGGGTTCGGGGTCGGTGGCGTGGTACTCGGTGCGGGCGTCCGCGCCGTACTCGCTCAGACCGAGCGGGACGCCGGGGTTGGCGGCGTGGTGGCGGTCCAGGTCGTCACCCGCCTGCTCGGCCCGGCCGTAGTACCAACCGGCATACAGGTTGCGGGCGTTCAGGTCGCACAGCGCGTTGATCGGGTCCTCGGGGCCGGCCATGAACACCTGGGCCTGCGCGGTCCGACGGCTCGGATCGAGCTCGCGGGCCAGGGCGTGCAGCTCGGCGATGACCGGCCGCGGGTCCGCCGAGCTCTCGCTGATCAGGGTCTCGTTCTGAACGCCCCAGCACACGATCGACGGGTGGTGACGCTGCTGGACGATCAGCTCGGTCAGCTGCGACGCCGCGTTGGTCACCGGATCGCTCCCCGACACCTTGGCGTTGAGCGGGATCTCGGCCCACACCACCAGGCCGCGCTCGTCGCACAGGTCGAGGACGTGTTCGGCGTGCTGGTAGTGGGCGAGGCGGACCGCGGTGGCGCCGATCTCGTCGATCAGGTCGATGTCGCGCTCGATGTCGGCGCGGCTGACCGCGGGGGTGCCGTTGACGTCGTGGTGGCGGCTGACCCCGTAGAGCCGGTACGGCCGGCCGTTGAGGCGGACTCCGGCGTCCGCGTCGATGTCGAAGGTGCGGAGCCCGACGGGCTGCTCGACGCTGTCGTCGGCCACCTCGGCGACGAGCCGGTAGAGGTACGGGTCCCGCCGACCGTCCCAGCGGCGGGGTCGGTCGACGTCGACGATCAGATCGACGTCGCGGACCTGGCCGGCGTCGACGGTCGCGGCGACCTCGGCGGTGGAGACCGGGGCGCCCTCGGCGTCGAGCACCGTGACGGTGACCGAGCCGTCGAACGGCTCAGCGCTGTCGTTGGCGACCCGGACAGTGACCGTAAGGCGGGCCGAGTCGTCGTCCAGGTGGGTCTGTTCGACGACGACCCCCGGGCCGGCGTGGTGGGCGACGTCGATGTGCACCGGGTCGAGCTCGATGAGCTCCACCTCGCGGTAGAGGCCGCCGAACATGGTGTGGTCGCCCATCAGCGGGTAGACGTCGTCGGTGGGCGAGTTGTCGGTGCGGATCGTCACGGTGCCGCGACCCTCGGCGTCGAGGGCGTCGGTCAGATCGACGCGGAACGCCGAGTAGGCGCCGCGGTGCTGGGCCAGAGCCGTGCCGTCGACGCTGACGTCGGCCACGACTCCCGCCGCACCCACGTGGAGCACGACCCGTCGGCCGTCACGGGGGCCCACGTCGATGGTGCGCCGGTACCAGGCCGGTCCCCGGTGGTCGTCACCGACGTCGACCGGATCGGTCGGGTTGGTGCAGTGCGGCAACGTGACCGGCTGCCACGGGCCGGCGGCGCCACCGTCGCCGTCGTCGGTGGTGCTGATCTCCCAGCCGTCGGTCAACGGAGTCGTCGTGCGCAAGATGGCCCCCTGGTCTCGGTCCTGCCCCGTCAGGGTAACCCGACCGTGCAAGCGCTTGCACGACCGATGGGTCAAGTCGGCAGACCGACAGGTCAGGTCGGCAGACCGACAGATCTGGACGGGCCGTGGGTCAGCGGTTGGCGCAGAACCCGAACGAGCGGGTCCCCTTCGGCGGGACCGTCCGGTTCCAGTCCAGCCCGGCCGCCACCAGCGTCGAGCCGTCCTGGTACCAGTCCGCGTTCCACACCGTGTAGGCCCGGCCGTCGATCTTCACCGCGACCTTCCAGTCGACCGGACGTCCGGTGGGGTTGGAGACGGTCACGTCCGCGCAGTACCCGAACCACCAGTCCGACTGGTAGGTCAACGCCCAGGTCACGTCCTCGGCGACCGTGGTGGACGTCGTCGTGGTCGTGGTCGTCGACGTGGTGCTGGTCGACGTCGTGCTGGTCGAGGTGGAGCTGGTCGGAACGGTCGACGTGGTCGTGGTGACGACCGTCGGATCGTCGACGACCCAGCTGTCGACCGCGACGTCGTTGCCGCCTCCCTCCGCCGCGACCACCGACAGCGCGGCAGACCCGGTGCCGGAGCCGTCCGCGGTGGTCGCGGTCAGCACGACACGGTGGACCTCCGTCGATCCGGCCGCTCCGGAACAGGTGGCGGAGACGGTGACGGGCCCGCCGGACTCATCGTCGCCGGGGACGACCAGGGCGCCGCCCCGAGGTCCGACTCCGGCGACGCACGAGCCGTCGCCCTTGCCGGTCGGTACGCCGGCCTGGCCGGTCGAGTCGGTCTGGAGGGTGGCCACGGCGACCTCGAGCGCTCCGTCGATCGCTCGGGCGTCGCGGGAGGCCTCGGCCTGGAGCTTCGACTGCTGGGCGACCGAGAGGGTCATGCCGAGCAGTGAGGTCATGACGATGCCACCCACCAGCATCCACACCGCCAGGCCGGCCATCACGACGAACCCGCTCTGACCGCCGCGACGGGCCCACCGGGCGCTCGCGGCGTCGCGGATCCTGGCGACGCCGCCCTCGACGGCTCCGGTCCCGCTCATGAGGTCACCCTGACCGGCGGCGACCACGGACCCCAGCGACCGTCGCGGTCCATGGCCCGGACCCGGGCGTCGTAGGCCTGTGACGGCTCCGGGAGACCCCGGATCCGGAGGTTCGTCGACGTGGTCTGGCCCGACGCGTTCTCAGCGCACGACACGCAGTTCAGCTCGAGCTCGTAGCGTCGCGCGCCCGAGCTCCGGTCCCAACCCATCTGGACGAAGCGGCCGTCACGCTGCGAGCCGGACCGCAGGAACCGGAGGTCTGTGGGCGCGGCGGGTCCCGGCTCGACCACGACGACCTCACGGGTGGCGGTCGTGCTCAGCCCCTCGTCGTCGGTGACGGTCAACCGGGCGGTGTAGGTGCCCGCGTCGGGGTAGAGCACCGGGCCCGGATCGGGTCGGTCCGAGGTGGACCCGTTGCCGAAGTCCCAGCTGAACTTCAGCGGCGGAGCGGGGTCGAGCTCGGGTTCGTCGACCACGTCGGCGCGGAAGGTGACCGTCAGCGGAGCCGGTCCCGCATCGACGTCGGCCGCGAGAGCGACCGTCGGTGCCCGGTTCGCCACGACCAGGCCGATGCGTGACGTCGCGGTGCGCCCGGCGTCGTCGGTCACCGTCAGCGAGACGACGGAACCGTCGGGCGAGCTCGAACGACTGAACACCTTCACCGGGTCGGGCTCGTCGGAGCCTGTCCCGTCGCCGAAGTCCCAGCGGTACGACACGACCCGTCCCCCGTACGGGGCGTCGATCGGGTCGCCGGAGCCCTTGGAGGAGAAGGCGACCTTCTCCCCGCGGAGCACCTTGGTCCGGTCCGCCGGCTCGGCGATCGTGGCGACCGGGTCGTTGTCGGCCACGGTCACGACGACGGTGGTGGAGCTCCGTCGACCCGACGGCGTCGTCACGGTGAGGGTGGCGGTGATCGGGCCGGTCCGGGTGTACTCGTGGCGGACCCGAACCCCGGTGGCCGTCGTGCCGTCGCCGAAGTCCCAGCCGTAGCTGAGCGCGGCGCCCCTCGGATCACGTGACCCCGAACCGTCGAAGGTGACGGAGAGCGGGCGGGACCCCTCGACCGGCCGCGCGGTGATCGCAGCGATCGGCGGGTCGGGTGCGACCAGGCTGCCGCGAGGACGGAGCGCCGCGGACAGAGCGACCTGCTCGAGCTCACCGGTGGTCAGGCGCAGGGTGACGCGTTCACAACGAGGGTTCTTCGGGTCAGCGGCGGTCCCGGCCTCCCGGTCGCCGCCGGCGGTGTCGGACCTCTTCGATCCGCGGGCCTCGGCGTCCGCCGCGAGGGCGTTGGAGAGCTCGTCGACCTGCACGTCGGTCACGCAGGTGACGTCGGTTCCGCCCGGCAGGACGTCTCCGACGAGCTCGTTGGCCAGCAGGGCGGTGGCACCGGCCCGCGGGCACTGGGCGCGCACAAGACGGGAGCCGCCGTCGTCGGGATCGGGTGCCACTGCGTAGGTCGTGTGCCGTTCGCCGGTCACCGCCACCATCAGGGTCTCGGCACCCTCGTCGGGGACCGCGCAGTCGGCCAGGTGCACGCCGTCGACCCAGACCCGGTCGGCGTTGACGACGTCACGGGTGAACACGGTGCGCAGCACGCCGAGCGACGCTCCCGAGAGGTTGCGTTGGACGATCGAGCGCTGCTGCTGCATCGACACCGCCGCCCACGCCATCATCGGGCTGAGGAGCAGGCCGCTGAGCGTCACGCCGATCAGGGTCTCGAGCAGCGACAGCCCGCTCTGACCGCGGCGATCGAGACGCCGCCGCAGCACGTGTGCGCGCCGCGACACGGACGACGCAGCCCCGGTGGGCACGGCTCCGGAGGGCTCCCGCCGGTTCATCGGGCGCCTCGGCGTCGGGCGTCGGGGTTGCGCTTGACGACCGTTCCCCTGATCGAGTCGATCCCATCCGCGTCGCGTCGGAACACCGTGACGGTGAGTCGCTGCGCCCCGTCGTCACCCGGGCAGCCGGGTCGGAACCGTGACCGCTCCGCGTCCCAGTACTCGATCCCGGTGACGCCGACATCAGGACGTCGGGCCTGCTCCTGTGGGGTCCGTTCGACACCGAGCTTGCCGCTCCATGCCTCCAGCATCTGCTGGTACTCCCCGGCGGTACCGCAGATCAGGTACGGCGTGGCGGCCAGGTCCTCGGTGGCAGCGGTGAGCTCGGTCTCCATGCGCTGGTCGGTCTGGGTGGAGCTCGACACCTTCATGCCCAGCAGCAGGCCCGACACCGACGCCAACGTCAGGGGGACCATGACGGCGATGCCGACCAGCACCTCCATGAGGGACGCGCCGGACTGACCGCGGGCTGGCGGGCGCGTGGGGCGACGAGGAGCAGTCCGGCTCACGGGAACTCATCGGCACGAACGGCGTTCGAATGAGGTGTTCGCCGCGTTCCGATGACAGTTGAGTACCGCCAGTGTCGTGACTTGTCGTCAGAAACCTGGGGGTGGGGTCAGGTGAAGTCGAGGGTGCCGCGCAGGGAGCGCTTGAGCTCCGCCACCCCCGGGATGCGCGCCACGGTCGCCAGCGCGTCCCACAGCTCGACCGCCTCGTCGCCCCGAGGGATCCGGTTCACCACCGGCCCGAAGAAGCTGGACGTGTCGGGCCGGTCCGGGTCGAAGGTGATGATCGGCGTTCCGACGTCCGCACCGGTGCGGGAGAGGGCGAGGTCGGTCTCGGCCCGCACGACCCGGTCCCGATCCGCGTCCCCGCTCGCGGCGGCCAGCTCGCCCGACAGGCCGGCGGTGGCGAGGGCGCGGCCCACCAGACCGTCCAGGTCGATCTCCTCACCTCCGAACAGCTCGTCACGACGCCCCTGGGTGTGCAGCTCGGTCCCCAGCGCGGTGTAGTAGGCGCCGACGCCGTCGTTGCCGTGTTCGCTGCGCACCGCGTCCGCGACGCGCAGCAGGTGCAGGCCGGCCAGGTGAGCCTGCCGGTGGCGCTCGAAGGTCTCCCGCTCCTCGTTGAGGACGCGCAGCGAGATGAAACGCCAGTCGATCCGCAGGTCGGTGCGCTCCGACACCTCGACCGCCCAGCGGCTGGTCAGCCAGGCGAACGGGCAGACGGGGTCGAAGAAGAACTCGATGCGGTCCATCAGCTCATCCAACCGGGGAACGGCGACGGGTTGTTCCCCGCCTCGACCGTCACCGCGCCACCAGGTCGTCCAGCAGCGCCCGATCCGCCTCGGCCAGGCAGTCGACGCTGAGGTGAAGGCCGTCGGGGAGCAGGCACCGGGTCGCCTCGCTGTCGCCGGTCCCCAGCAGCGCCGCCAGGTCGCGCACCTCCACCCAGGGACGGTCCGCCGCGACCTCGGTCGCCAGCCGGTGCACGCGCCGGTTGGTGTCGGCGACGTCGTCGCGGGCGGTGCGGACGTGGCCGACCCAGACCACCCGGGTCGCCGGGTCCTCGCCGTCGGCGGGTCGGAAGGCGTCGAACACCTCGGCCAGACGCCGGGAGTACTCGGCGTCCCACGCCTGCTCGTCGGACATGGGCACGACCACGTCGCCCGCCGCGTCGGTCAGGTCCTGGGCGTCGTTGGAGCCCACCGAGAACACGAGCACGTCGGGCGGGAAGTCGGCGGCCAGGGCACGCAGGCGCGTCGGCCAGTCGAAGTTGTCGGGTCGGGCCAGACCGGTGCCGGGTTCGCCGATCACCTTGACGACCACGTCGTCGGCACCATTGAGACCATCGCCGCCGCCCGCTCCCCCGCCGCCGCCGTCCCGGTCGGCCAGCACCTCGCGCAGCTGCGATCCCAGCCCGACCGAGATCGAGTCGCCGGCGACGGTGATCTTGTGCTCGCCGTCGCCTCGGGTCGCGCCCGCGTCCGGGTCGTCGCCGCAGCCGGCGAGCCCGACGCCCACCGCGGCGGCCACGGCCCCCGCAGCGAGCAACCGGGCCACACGGCGGGGCCGGGACGTACGGCGGGGCCTGGACGGGCGGCGGGGCCGGGACGTGCTGACTCGACGGGGACGAGGCATCGATGAAGTCTGGACCGACGACGCGGCCGTCACCAGCCGAGGGTGAGGCGGAAGCGGGCGTCACCGGGACACCACATCGGGAAGTTCGTCCCCCACACGTTGGCGTACAGGCAGACGTGCCAACCGCCGGCCAGGTCCGGGAGCCGGTCCTCGAAGCGCAACAGCGAGGGCGACCCCGGCGCCACCAGGGGCGCGTCGATCAACTCCAGGCGGATGCCGTCGCGGTGGCGTACCACGTCCGCGGCGTGCAGGGTGCGCGCCCCTCGGGACACCACGTCGAGCGGCGAGACGTCCTCGCCCATCTTCGACATGGTCCAGGCGTCGTCGTCGGCCACGGTCGGCACGAACGAGCACCACGTCGACTCGGGCCACCGTGCGGCGGCCTTGCCCACCCACTGGACCCACACCGACAGCTCGTCGGGGCGTCCGTCGACGAGCTCGTAGCCGACCAGCACCCATGGCGGAGCCGCGCTGAGCGAACGGGTCTCGTCGGAGAACGACAGCTCGAGCACCAGCACCTCGGCGCCGGGACCGCCGCCGTCGGCGTCGCGACGACCCGTCCAGGCACCGACCAGGTCGGGGGCGTACCAGGCCGACCGGGCGCCGCTGCGGTCGAGGCCGGGCTTGGTGTTGTCCCAGCGGGCCCAGTCCCGGTCCTCGGGTCGGGTCCCCGCGTTGTAGGTCGAGAACCAGCGCTCGTAGTCCGCGGCGTCGTAGGTGCGGTGACCCACCCGGCCGAGGGCCCGACCGCCGCCGACCAGGTCGCGACGGCCCCCTCCCTCCGCGTCGACGACGAGCTCGACCAGCGCCCCGTCGTGGGGATCGACGGCCACCTCGAGCGGGCCCAGCCGGGCACGGATCGGTCCCCCGTCGTCGGGACGGGACAGGGCGACGAGGCCGTCGACCGACACCGGTGCCGCTCCGGTCAGCAACATCCCCGCCCGTGCGTCCGCGGCCAGGTCGGAACGCCCGGCGGCCTCCAGCCGCTGCAGGAACCGGTCCAGGTAGGAACGCTGCTCGCTCCAGCTCCACTCGAAGCGCCGGGTCGCGGGCCGGGGCCGCACCGACGCCAGCGCCGACTCGGACCAGTGGTCGGTGTCGGGCCAGTGGGTCTTCTGGTCGAGTCCCCACGTGTGCTCGGCCACCAGCAGGAGCTCGGTCGACGCCGACCACAGCGCCGGGTCGTCCGCGGCGACGGCACCCGAGTCGATCCAGCTCCGTCGCCGTCGGCACGTCTCGCGGAACGCGGCGGTCTTCGACGGGTCCGAGGCGATGCCGTGGATCCACGTGTCGCCGATCTCGGCGTTCAGCACCGGCAGGTCCGCCGCCACCGACCGGACGACGTCGGCCACGTCGTCGAGGGTGGCGGCGCGGATCTCGGCGGCCGGATGCGCGAGGCGGAGCCGGTCCCAGCGGGCGACGACGTCGTCGACGTCCGGGGGTCCGTCGTTGTCGCCGTCGACCCACAGGTCGACCGCGACCCCGCTGCCGGCCAGCACCTGGAGGGCGCCGTAGCCGCCGGAGCGGTACAGGACGTTGATCGCGGGCGGATCGGGTCGGCCGGTCGCGTCGAACGGCTCCGACGGGTGTGCCACGGACGCGGCGGCGTCGTCTCGCCAGCGGAACAGCTCCGGGACGTCGGGGGAGGCAGCCGCGGGGTTCACGCCGACGTGCAACAGGTCCACTCCGGCCTCGGCGAGCAGCGACACCACCGCCCGGGTGTGGCCCGGGACGTCGGTCAACTTGGCGGCCCGGGTCCGGCGCCCGAACCGCTGGTCCAGTCGGGCCGAGATGCTCAGGCCGTGGGCGAACAGCGAACGGTCGACCAGCTCGGTGTGGGTCGTGAACGGCGCGGCGTGCCACGCGAGGTCCCCGGCCCCGACCGCGGCGTCGACCATGGCCCGAAGACCCTGGTCCCCGTCCTCGAGCGCCTCGTGCAGGATCCACGACGGGGTGGTCCAGCACAACCGGGGACCGGCGCCGCGGTCGCGCAGGGCGGCCGCGGTGTGCACCGCCCGCGGCAGCAGCTCGCGCAGCCACCGCTCGCGGACCGCGGCGGCCAGGTCGGTGAAGCCGACGTCGAGGTGGGACTTGGCGACGACGAGGACGGTGTGTACCGCGGCAGCTGGACCGCCGGCGCCGTCGGTCATCGAGGGCTGATCGACAGGGTGGCGAGCACCCGGTCGACCCGGGGGACCGACGACGCCCGGAGGCGGTGGGCGCCCAGCGCCACGTACAGGGCGAACGCCCGGCCCCGGGTGTGGAAGAACTGCTGGTGGCCGCTGGCGCCGGGCAGTGGCCGGTGCATGGTCGAGCGGTCGAAGTCGGTCACCCGCAGCGGGCGACGCAGACCCGGCGCCGAGAACAGCGGGGTGGACCCGGCGTCGGGATCGAACTCGACGAGCGCGATGAAGACGTCGTTCGGCCCCATCGCCTGCACGGCTCCGCCGCCGTAGTCGCCGCGGACCGCCGGAAGCGGGAAGCTGGCCACGTGCAGCACCGGGTTGGTGGTGCCCAGCCGGCCGACGTCGTCGATGTCGGTGTCGCTCGGGTCACCCGCGGCGCGGCGGATCGACCCGTCCCAACCGGCGGGGACCTTGACCGACAGACCGTGGGCGCTCATGGTCCGTGCGGCCGCGACGACGGGGCTCACGGGCGCTCCTCGGCATCGGGGTCGAGGACCGGTTCGTACAGCCTCGGGTCTCCCGGTCGGATGCCCGCGGCAGCCAGCTCGGCGTCGACGCGGTCGGCGCGGTCGCGTCCGGTGAGGAACGCCCGCCTCGACGGGGCGGCGCGCCCCGGCGCTGCGAGCGAACGGCCGACGTCCGCGAGCGACCGGCCGAGCAGGTCGACGACCTGCGGCCACGACGCCGCCGCACCCTCTCCCACCACCTGACCGCCATCGACGAGAGCGAAGTACGGAGCGACCGGGACGCCATAGTCCTCCCAGGCGTCGCTCGACATGACGACGTCGATGCCCGGGGGTGCCAGCTCCGCCACCCGGGCCGGGGTCTCGGCATCGGCTCCCTGGGTGACCACGACCAGGCGGATGTCGGGCGCCGGCAGTTCGATCCCCTCCGCGAACGCACCCCAGAACTGGTGGCAGGTGCTGCACCCGGTCGACAGGAATGCCAACAGCGTGCGGTGAGCGCCCCCGGTGACGCCGACCGCGACCGCGTCACCGGCGGGGTCCAGTCCCGACAGGTCGAACGCCGCGGTGCCGAGGAGGTCACCGGGTTCGGGCACGCCGTCCCCGGTCACGAACGACGACCCCGCGGGGGCCGCGCCGCCGGTCCCGGCCGGGGCGCCACCGGACGGATCGGTCACGGCCGCGCGCGCCGCCCGGGTGGCGCGGGCCACCTCGGCGGGGTTGGCGGGATCGAGGTCGACGCCCAGGTCGTGCAGGGCGCGGAGGATCTCGGCGTGGCTGCGCAACAGGCTGACCACCAGCACGGCCAACAGGGCGACGACGACCCCGAGGAGAGCGGCGGCGACGGTCATGCGTCGATCCCCGAACGGCCCCGACCGGCCCCGCCCGCGTCGACCTCGCCCGTGTCGGACCCGCCGGCCGCGTCCTGCGCCGCCTCCGCGACGCGCACGAGCGCGCTGGTCAGCACCAGCGGGATGGTGCGCGGTCCGTCGACGGTCGCGGTGACGACGACCTCGTGGTCACCCGGCGGCAGCTTCACGTGCTCGTCGATGCCGTCGGCTCCTGCCCGCATCGACAGGCGGAACCAGCCGTCGACCAGGACGCGGACATGAGCGGTGCTGCCGTCGACCCGTTCGATCCGGGTGGTGGCCAGGCGCATCCCGCCGTCCGCGGCCTCGAGTGCCCGGACCTGACCGACCGCGACCGCGGCCACCCCGGTGGTCACGCAGCCCAGCGACACGTCGCCGTGGCCGCCGACGTCGAGCGCGGTGACGCACACGCTGCGGGCGCCGGGAGCGACCCCGGTCACCGTGATGTCGAAGCCGTGCCCGTTCACGGAGTCGCCCCGCGCCGCGTCGGCCGGATAGGTACCCCGATCGGCGCCGTCGACGGTGACGCGCACCTGGATCGGAGCGGTCGTGTCGGCGTCGCGGGCCCAGCCGATGACCCGCACGCTGCCGGGCCCGGGCGATACCACCGACTCGAGGTTGCCGGTCGGCGCCGCGGACGCGGACGCCACCCGGCAGCCGAGGTCGAGGTCGGCACCGGCCCCGGCGTTGCGGACGATCACGCACGCGATGTGGGGACCGGGCGACACCGGGACGGTCAGGTCGAAGCCGGCGCGGCCGCCGAGCAGCGGATAGGCGGCCGCGACGTCCGGGCGGTCGATGTCGGCGGGGATCCGGGCCACGTGGACCCCGTCGACGATGACGTCGACCAGGTTGGGGCCACCGTCGGGATCGATCGCCCATCCCGCGACGCGCAGGGTGCCGACCCCTCCCTCGACCACGTCGAGATGTCCCCACGGGTTCGGGCTGATCGTGACCATCCGGTGGAAGATCCAGTTCGAGCCACGACCCGTCGTGTCGTTGGCGGCCACCGACACCAGACGCTCGCCCGGACACAGGCGGAGGAACACGTCGAAGCCGTGGTTGGGTCCCTGGCCGGGGTAGGCCGCGGCGACATCGGCCCTGGGCAGGTCGGCGCGGATGGTCGTCGACGGGCGGAGGCAGTCGTAGACGTTGACGCTGATCGGCCATCCGACCGCGGTCGGGTCCAACGCCCAGCCGGAGATGCGGACGCCGCCGGGGACGACGGTGAACCCGTCGACGTTGCCGGTCGCGTCGACCTCGAGACAGGACCGGTTGTGGTAGCGGGTGGCGTTGTCGGTGCGCGCCGCGGTGGTGCACGAGCCGTCGAGGCGCCACGGCTCGGTGCAGGTGACGACCCGGCACACGATGGGCCCGAGGCAGCGGACGTGTTGGTTGCACTGGCCGTAGCGGAACCCGGTGCAGCCGGCCTTGCGGTTGTTGCAGTCGCCGTTGGCGCACCCGCAGGGCGTGCCGGAGCACCCGCCGGGGCAGATGCCGTTGGAACCGCATCCGCAGCCGCCGCAGCCGGCGTTGCAGTCCATGTAGTAGCGGGGTCCGCCGCCGCAGAACTCGGAGCCGTCGACCTTCCACCAGCCGCCGAGCGCGGTGCCCGGCGGGCAGCGGTTGGCGCCGGTGATCGTGCAGCAGAACTCGGTGTAGCCGTCGTTGCAGAGCGCGTTGCGGGCACACACCGCGGCGTAGGCCGATCCGGGGCGGAGCGCGAACGTGGCCGGAGCGACCGCCAGCGCGGTGCCCGCCATCGCCCCCCGGCGCAGGACGCCACGCCGGTCCACCCGCCGTTCCAGGAACGACGCGGCGCGTTCGGCCAGGTTCCGCCGCCCGCGGCGACGGCCCGGCCCGGCAGCGGGGCGGGCTCCGGAGTCGGTGCGTCCCGCTCCGTCGGACGCCGGGGTGTCGGTCGACAGCGACGGGGCCGACCGAGCGCGGCCCAGCACGTTCATCGGGTCGGTGTCCCGCGGTGGGCTGATGGTCACGGCGTCAGGACCTCCGAGGGACGCTCCGGCGACGGTGTGGGATCGTCGTCGGCCTGGGAGCGGACCAGCCGGGCCGCCTCGACCACGTCAGCGACGGTGGTGTCGATCACCACCACCAGCGCGGTGGCAAGCAGCACCAGGCATCCGACGACGACGGCATCGGGTCCGCCCAGAGCGGACAGGCCGTCCGAGGCGGGGACGGGACCGGCGACCGCAGCCGCGACCGCGACCGCGGCCGACACGACGTTGACCGCGACGTGCACCCAGCTCGGCGGAGCGCTGGCCACGCCGAAGCACCCACAGGACTCCAGGCCACGGGAACGGGCCACGACGACCACCACGGCGAACGCGGCGTAGGCCGCCGCGACGGCGAACGCGACGAGCGGGCCCCCGACGGTGAGCGCCGCCAGCCCGACGAGGACCTCCAGCGCCCCGACGGACCGGGCGAGCCCGACGCCGGATCCCGGACCGGCCGGGTGCGCCGTCGACCCACTCGGCCGTCGCAGCGCCGACAGCGTCGCCGCCACCGGCGCGGGGTCGGTCAGCTTGGACGCACCGGCGACGACCAGCACCAGGCTGACCACCCAGAAGAGCGCGTCGAGGACCGTCACGGCCGACAGGGTAATCGCCACGCACCGCCGACGAGCCCGTCCTGAGCGACGCGAAGCGGGCCGGTCCGGACCGCTCCGATGTCGCGTCGACCGGGCAGATCCGACTGGGGAGATCCGCCCGGCGGGTTCACCCCGGTGTCAACCCTTCGGTACGTTCGGACGTCGTAGGAGGGTGTGTTGCCAGTTCCCGTGCGCGACGACGAGTTCCGGGCGTTCTACGAACGGATGCACGACCGCGCCCTGGGCACGGCCCGACGTCTGCTCGGCGACCGCACCGTGGCCGAGGACATCTCCGCCGAGGCGCTCGCCCGGGCCTACGCCCGCTGGGAGCACGTGCGTTCGCACCCCAACCCCGACGCCTGGTTGCTGCGGGTGGTCGGCAACCTGGCCATCGACCACCGACGCCGCGACCGCAGCGGTCCCATGCCCCGGCTCGAGCCGGCCGCCCCGGACCGTCCCGATGACGCTGCCGCGCTGCAGGTCGACCTGGCCCGGGCGGTGCACCGGCTGTCGCGCCGCCAGCAGGAGGTGGTCGTGATGCGCTACCTGATCGACCTGAGCGAGGAGGACGTCGCCGGCTCGCTCGGCATGTCGGAGGGCTCGGTCAAGACCCACCTGTCGCGGGCCCGGGGGCATCTGCGGGAGCACATGATCGAACTGGACCGGATCGGATCGGGGGTCGACCGATGACCAAGGACACCCACTTCCCGCCTCCGTCGCGGCCCGATGCCCGTTTCGACGCGATCGTGGACCGGGGTCGGAGCATCCGACGGAGGGACCGCATGCGCCGGGCGCTCGTCACCGCCGGCACCGTCGCGCTCGTGCTGCTCGTCATCGGAGTCGGCGTCATCGGCGCCACCCGCGGCGAACGTCGGGTCGATCCGGTGACACCGCCGACCACCGCCCCGTCCACCGAGATGGAGGTCACGGCGACCGCGGAGCACGACGCGGTCGTGGTCGACGTCGACGATCCCCGAGCAGCCGCGGGTGACCGCACCGGAGCGTGCGTGCTCGTCCGCATCCAGCCCGAGGAACCGGCCCGTGTGGCCACCTCCGAGGCCTACGCCTGCTGGAACCCCACCCTCGGCAGCGCCGCCACCGTGGTGGCTATGTCGCCGGCGACGGCCGAGGTCGGCTGCGCCACCACACTCGAGCGTGACCCGGCAGACGACGGATCGCCCACCACCGAGGCGTCCGGTACCGAGCCGTCCGGCAACGTGCCGGGCACCGCCGCGCCCCCGTCGGGTCCGACCGGTGAGCTGCACCACACCTTCCGCTTCACCCTGCCCACCGGGCTGCCCGCGGGCACCTACGTGGCCGAGGTCCAGGGCAGCACCGGTCCGGGCGAACCGTGCCCGACCGCCGTGCTCCCCGCCGGCGCCCACCGCGCCTCGCACTCCACGGCGGTCGAGGTCCCCTGAGGCCCGACAGCCCGGCCGCCGCTCAACCTCGTCGCCCGGCCAGCACCCGGTCGTAGAGCTGCTCCCATGCCGCGACGCCGGCCGCGGCGTCGAAGCGATCCCGACCCACGACCCGGGCCCGGTCACCCATGCGCCGTCGGGCCTCCGGGTCGTCACGCAACCGGGTCACGGCGTCGACGATCGCCGCCACGGTCACCTCGTCGGCGCGGGCCGCGGCGGCGGTGCCCGCGACGTGGTCCGACAGCGGGGCCGGAGCAGGAACCACGATGCCGGTCTCGCCGTCGTCGACCGCCTCGCGCACGCTGCCGACGTCGGTGGCGACCACGGGCACCCCGGCCTGCATCGCCTCCATCACCGTCACCGGGAACGCCTCGAGTCGTGAGGGCAACAGGTAGAGGTCGACGCCGGCCAGCCGGTGACGGGCGCGGTCGTCCCAGCCGTCGAGCTCGACCCGGTCCCCGACGCCGAGCTGCTCGACGAGCGCTTCGAGTGCCGGGCGTTCGGCCCCGTCGCCGACGACGACCAGGCGCACGTCGGGCCCGAGCCGCTCGACGGCCCGGATCGCCAGGTCGATGCCCTTGACCGGGTCGTGACGGCTGAGCATGCCGATGGTGAAGCGGTCGTCGGTGCGCGCCGGCGGGTCGAGCTCCTCGATCGGCACGCCGGAGTGGATGACGGTCATCGACCCCGGTGGCAGGTCGCCGAGCTGCTCGATCAGCCGGGCCGCGGCGTGGCCGACCGCGACGTGGGCGTCGGCCCGCCGTGACGTGATGCGCTTGAGCCGGTTGGACAGACCCGACCAGGTGCCGACCGGGCTGTGCTCGAGCACGACCACCGGCAGGCCCGGGATGCTGAGCGCTGCGGCCAGCGCCCACTGGCAGCTCGACATGGTCGACAGGTTGAAGTGCACCAGGTCCGGGTCCAGCCAGCGGAACGCCCGGCGGTGCTGCACCATGGCGGCGACGTCGGAGCGATCGCGGATCTCGTCGAGGACCATCCAACGCGAACCCGTGCGCCGCGACGCCAACCACCGGATGACCGGTTCGTGGGGGCCGACGACGGTGACGCGGATGTCGGGACGGAACCGCTCGATGAACATCCCCATCGACGACTCGGCCCCGCCGCGCTCGGCCGCGTCGGTGTAGACGACCAGGTCCACGGACGTGCCGGTCAGCCGGGGGCGGGGGCGTGACGCGGCCAGGGGCGGGCCAGCTCGAGCAGACGGGCGAAGCGCAGCGGCACCTCGTCGTGGTGGCGGCGACCGATCACCTGCAACCCGATCGGCAGCCCCTCGGAGTTGAGGCCCGCGGGCACCGACACCGCCGGGTTCCAGCACAGGTTGGCGAGCATCGTGAACGGGACGCTCATGGCCGCGCCGACCGCCACGCCGGCGATCTCCTCGGGCGGCGGACCCTTGGCCGAGAACGCCGGAACGGCGGTGGTCGGCGTCATCAGCACGTCGACCTCGGCGAACAGGTCCGACATGTCCTGCTGGAGCTGCAACCTGCGGCGGTACCCGTTGACCAGCGTGCGCAGCGGCCGGTCGTAGGTGGCCTCGAGCGCGGTGCGCACGTACGGGGTCAGGTCGTCGGCCCGGTCCGGCCAGTGCTCGTGCTCCATGATCGACAGCCACAGCGACATGGCGCCGGCCGACAGCCACGTGGCCACCGGGTCGGTCAGCCGGACGTCGACGTCGACGAGCTCCACTCCCGCGGCGGCGGCCACGTCGAGCGCTGCGGCCCGCGACACCTCGGCCACCTCGGCGTCGACCTGAGCGAAGCCGAGATCCGCTGACCACCCCACCCGCAGGCCCGACACGTCGAGGGTGTCGATCGCGTCCTCGTACCGCATGGGGGGCGGCGGCAGCGACAGTCGGTCGGTGTCGTGGGGACCGGCGGTGACGTCGAGGTGGCGGGCGCTGTCGGAGACGGTGGTGGTCAACGCGCCGTAGCAGGCGGTCTCGGACGGGTCGACGTCGGGGTGCGGGATGCGGCCGTGGCTGGGCTTGAGTCCGACCAGGCCGGTGAACCCGGCGGGGATGCGGGTGGAGCCGCCGCCGTCGGACGCGGTGCCGAACGGGATCATCCCGGCGGCCACCGCGGCCGCGGTCCCCCCGCTCGAGCCGCCCGGGGTGCGCTCGGGGTCCCACGGGTTGCCGGTGGCCCCCCACGCCTTGGTGTACGTGTACTGCAACGTCCCGAACTCGGGAGCGGCGGTCTTGCCGATCGGGATGGCGCCGGCGGCGCGCAGGCGGGCGACGTGGGTCGAGTCCGCGGCGACGGGCGGGCCGCCCTGGTAGAGCACCGACCCGTGGCTGGTCGGCATGCCCTCGCAGTCCTCGAGGTCCTTCACCCCGAACGGGACGCCGGCCAGCGGCCCGAGCAGGTCGGCCTCACCGGCGGCGACCCGGGCGTCGATCGCCTCGGCGGCGCGGCGGGCGCCGTCGGCGTCCACGTGGACGAACGCGTTCAGCCGGTCGTCGCCCGCCGCGATGCGGGCCAGGCAGTCCTCGACCAGCTCGAGGGCGGCCAGCGAGCCGTCGCGGACCGCGGTCGCGGCGTCGATCGCCGACGGCATGGACCGCCCGGTCGGGTTCCCGCCGTCGGTGCCCGCGGTCATGACCGGACCTCGGTCGCGTCCCTCTCCGCCGGGGTCGGGTCGTCCGCGGCGGCGACGGATCGTTCCTGGGGTCGGCCCACGCCCTGACCCCGCCACGGTCGGGTGCCGAAGCGGTCCAGGTGCACGACGTCGCCGACCGGCTTGCGGGTGGTCGGCCCGTAGCGGCCCCGGGGCCAGCCGAGCGGGACCATGCACACCGGCTGGACCGTCATCGGCAGGCCCAGCGTGCGACGCGACAGGGTCACGCTCCACAGCGGCAGCGTGATGAGCGACGCGCCCAACCCCATCGCCCGAGCCGCCAGCAGCAGGTTCTGCACGCTGGGGTAGATCGAGCCGTACCAGCTGCTGGCCGCCAGCGCCGGGACCGGAGCGAAGCGCTGCGCCCCCTCCAGGCACGGCACGACCACCACCGGCGCCTCGGTGAAGTGCTCGACCTGCCAGGCCACCGCGGCCAGGATCTTGCGCATCGACTCGTCGTTGCCGACGACCCGTTCGCCGAGCCCGCCGTAGAGCGACCACGCCTGGCGGTACCGGCGGGCGAAGGTCGCGAGCACCTCCCGGTCCTTGACGACCACGAACTGCCAGTTCTGGCCGTTGGATCCGGTCGGGGCCTTGAGGCCGAGCTCGATGCAGCGCAGCACGATGTCGTCGTCGACGGGGTCGGGCAGGATGCGTCGCACCGCCCGCTGGGTCTCCATCGCCTCGACCAGGGGCATGGTCAGCCGGTCCGCCACCGCGGCGTAGGAGCGGTCCCCCTCCGGTGCCCGTTCGTTGATCGTCATCTGTCCCCCCGATCCTCGTGCCCGGCCGGTCCACCCGGAGCGGCGCGTCGGGTGCGAACGATACGCGGTCGGTCCCACCGGCGGTACCGGCGCACCGGACCGCTCCGTGCTGTCCGCCCGGGGCGGCGCCGGTGGCAAGCTTGGCCCTTGGCCGTCCCCCTGCCCCCTCCGCTGAACCGGCTGCGAGCTCAGGTCGGCGCCGCCATCCCGTCCTGGGAGGAGGTCCTGGAACGAGCGGGGCGGGTCGCGGACGAGGCCGACCACCTCAACCGGGTCGGCGCCCGACCTGAGGACGGCCCTCCGCCTCCGGGGATGACCGCGTCGGCGTGGGCGGTGCTCAAGGCGTCGGCCACGGTCATGGGCGGACCGGTGAGCCTGCCGGCGATGGTGCTGGCGGGGCGACGGGCCCAGCGGACGGCCCTGGCGCGGATCGACCGCTTCGACGAGCACCTCCAGGCCGTCGCCGAGGGTCGTCGCAGCCCGCTGCCGGCGCCGCGGCGGTCGCGACTGAGCTCGGACCGGCGGATCGTGATCACCTCCGACCTGCACCGCTGCGTCCCCGGGCGACTGGACTGGCCGGCCCGTCAACGGACCAAGGACCTGAGCCTGCGGGTGATGTCGCACTACGCGGAGCAGGGCTGGGACCTGATCGAGAACGGCGACGTCGAGGACTTCTGGTTGGTGGGCGGATCCACGTGGGGGGCGATGTACGACGTCGGGCGCATCGCCGGTGGTGTGGGGGGTCGGGCCGCCGATGCCCCGCGGCGCGGCCTGATGGCCGAGCACCTCGACCGGATCGTCGACAACAACGCGGCGCTGTACCGGTTGCTCGACGAGGGCTTCGCGGCCGACGGTCGCTACCACCGGACGATGGGCAACCACGACGACGTCTACGAGGACGAGCAGATGGTGCAGCACCTGCGGCGCCACCTCCCGGGGACCGAGGTCGTCGACACCGTGCTGCTGACCGCGCCGGAGCGGGTCACGTCGCGTCCCGGGGCGACCGGCCCGCGGTGGGGCGACCGGGAGGGGCTGGCCGCCGTCGACGCCGTCGTCGCCCACGGCCACCTGACCGACGCCTGGAACGGTCCGGGCACCGCGCTCCTCGGCCGCATCATCACGTGGACGGCGACCGCCTTCGACGACCTCCCCGGCCTGAACGGCGCGACCAACCCGCTGCCCGACGAGGAGGCGGTCGGACGGCTGCTCACCGGACGGGCCCGGAACCGCCTCATCACGCTCGACCCCCGCATCGGCGGCAACCGCCGGTTCGACTCGCTGGACGAGGAGCGACTGTTCTCGCATCTGGCGGCGGTGGCCACGGCGCGCGGCGAGGCGATCGGAGCGGTGCGACCCGACGGATCGGTGGGTTGGCCGTGGCTGCTGTTCGACCACACGCACCTGCCGATGCTGTCGCCGCTCGACGCGACCGGGTCGCCGGTCCGCTACGCCAACTCGGGCACGAGCCTGCTCGACCACGCGCTGACGTCGATCGAGTGGGACCCGGCGCGTCGCGAGCCCCGGCTGGTGGTGTGGACCGACGAACCCGACGGCCCCCGCCGCCGCGAGCTGATCGCCGACGGCGCGCACCTCGCCGTGCTCGACGACGCCTGACGCCGGCGCCACCGCCGAACTTGTAGCCCACAGGTCACCCCAGCGACCGCCACCTACAACAACGGCAGGGCCCACCGAACTTGTAGCCCACAGGTCACCCCAGCGACCGCCACCTACAAGAACGCTGGTCGCGCTTTCGCCGTAGCTCCGCGGTGGATAGGTTGCGCATCGATGCAGCTGGGGAGCGACCATCAGGCGGGTGGTCCCGTCGTCCCCGGTCCCACCCGGCCTCACGCCGGGGTCCGGGCCGGGACCACCGGGACCGGGACGCAGCGACCGGAGGTGACTCCGGACCGTGACGCACCCTCGACCCCGACCCGACCCGACATCGAGGTCCTCCGCCCGGATCCCCCCCCGCAACGACTCCTGGTGCGCTGGCGTCGCGCCGGACGCGCCGAAGGCCGCGACGCCGAATGGCACCCCGCCCGAGCCGCGATCCTGGCCGCCATCGTCGTCGCCCTGGCCTGGTGGCTGCCGGGCGCCGCGGTGTTCCTGGGGATCCTCGTCGCGCTGATCCTGGTGCACGAGCTCGGTCACCTGGTCGTCGCACGACGCTGCGGGATGGCGCCCACCGAGTACTTCCTGGGCTTCGGTCCCACCGTGTGGAGCCGGACGTCGCGTCGCGGCCTGCGCTACGGCATCAAGGCCGTCGTGTTGGGCGGCTACGTCAAGGTGCCGGGCATGGGTCCGTCCGAAGAGGTCGAGGCGTCACTCGAGCCGTTCACCTACCGCGCGGCGTCTCGTCCTCGTCGGCTGGCGGTCATCCTGGCCGGGGTGGCCGTCAACTTCGCCGTCGCGCTGGCCCTGTTCTGGAGCTACGCGATGTGGTCACCGCAGATCGACGTCGGCCCCACCCGAGCCGCGACCGGATCCGTGTCGCTGATGTGGGAGGTCTCGCACGACACCGTCACCAGCCTGGGCGAGCTCGTCGCCGGCGCCGCTGACTACTCGAAGTCGGTCGCCGACGGAGAGGTCCCCGAGCAGCGCATGGTCTCCGCGGTCGGCGGGGCGCAGCTCACCGACGGGCTGCTCGACCAGCACCCGAGCCGACTGCTGCTGCTCGCCGGCCTGTTCTCCACGTCGATCGCGGTGTTCAACCTGCTGCCGCTGCTGCCGCTCGACGGCGGTCACGCCGCGCTGATCGTGGCCGAAGGAGCCATCGCCCGGGTACGCCGACGGCCCCGGTACCGGCTGGACCCGAACCGGTTCCGGGTGGCGGCCGCCGCGGTGGTCGTGGTGCTGCTGGCCCTCGGCGCCACCAGCATGTACATCGACGTGCTGCACCCTCTCAGCGCCGTCGGCTGAGCCGCCTGCCACCCCCGGACGGGCGGATCCGGCCGGGAGCCTGCTACGGTGTCCTTCACGCATCACGTCGAGCCTTCGGGCACCGTGGGCGTTCGCCAGTCGCAGGTGTCGTGACGCCAACTGCATTCCGGCGAGAACCACCTGAGACATCCCCCCCATCGCACGTCGCCCGAACCCGGTCGTCGCGCCCGCCGCCCACGCCGTCACGGCGACGCGGCAACAACCAGAACAGGAATGACAGTGAACACCTCCTTCGCCGACCTCGGCGTGCCCGCGCCGATCGTCGCCTCGCTGGCCGAGCGCGGCATCGACGCCCCCTTCCCCATCCAGGCCCTGACCCTGGCCGACACGCTCGCCGGCCGCGACGTCTCGGGCAAGGCCCCGACCGGGTCCGGCAAGACCCTGGCCTTCGGCATCCCCCTCGTCGTCGGCTGCCCCACCGCCGAACGTCGCCGACCCCGTCGGCTGGTCCTCGTACCGACCCGTGAGCTCGCCACCCAGGTGGCCGACGAGCTCAGCAAGCTCGCCGGACGGAAGGGCCCGCGGGTCGCGGCGTTCTTCGGCGGCGTCCCCATCCCCCGCAACATCAAGGCGCTCGAGCGGGGCGTCGACATCGCCGTCGCGTGTCCCGGCCGGTTGACCGACCTGATCGACCAGCGCCTGGTCCGCCTCGACGACGTCGACGTGGTCGTGCTCGACGAGGCCGACCGCATGGCCGACATGGGCTTCCTGCCGCAGGTCCGCAAGCTGCTCGACAAGTGCCGCGACGACCGCCAGACCGTGCTGTTCTCCGCCACGCTCGACGGCGACATCGACGTGCTCGTCCGCAACTACCAGCACGACCCCGTCCTGCACGAGCTCGAGGTCCCCGAAGAGGAGCTCCCCGACATCGCCCACCACTTCTGGGCCGTCGACCGCACCGAGCGGGTCGCCACCGCGGCACAGGTCGTGGACCGCATGGGGCCGACCGTCGTGTTCTGCCGGACCAAGCGCGGCGCCGAGCGCGTCGCCAAGCAGCTCACCAACGCCGGTGTGGCCGCAGCCGCGATCCACGGCGATCGTTCCCAGAACCAGCGCGACCGGGCGCTCGAGGACTTCCGGGCCGGTCGGGCCCAGGCGCTGGTGGCCACCGACGTCGCCGCCCGGGGAATCCACGTCGACGACGTGGCCGCGGTCATCCACTTCGACCCGCCCGAGGACCCCAAGGACTACGTGCACCGCTCCGGGCGCACCGCCCGGGCCGGCGCGGCCGGGGTCGTCGTGTGCCTGGTCATCCCCGAGAAGCGGTCCGCGGTCCGCGGGCTGCAGCGCAGCCTGGACCTGCCGAGCGGCCTGCTCGACGCGGACCCCACCTCTCTCGGCGAGCCGGCCGTCCGACCAGCTCGCACCGCGCCTCCGTCCAACCGGCGT
>Ga0116152_10000637_pt1 | contig 28712 bp, 28 predicted proteins | sample AD_UKC119_MetaG_FD_89894 | JGI IMG/M metagenome (GOLD analysis project Ga0116152, IMG submission 89894) | Active sludge microbial communities of municipal wastewater-treating anaerobic digesters from Hong Kong - AD_UKC119_MetaG | ecosystem: Engineered > Bioreactor > Anaerobic > Digestate... | reverse complement strand
TGATCACGTCGCGGTTGCTTGGGTTGGTCGCGACGACAACGCGCCGACCGGACTCACCGGCGCCAGCGGTGCTCTCCCGGTATGGGCCGACCTGATGCGCGGCATCGAAAATCAGACGCTGCAGCTGGCGGCGCCGCCTGGCGTCGAATATCACTGGGTGGATGCGGCAGGGCGACTCTCGGCCGATGGCTGTGCAGGCGCGATCGCGTTTCCCTATATCGCCGGCTCGCAACCGAAGACGCGTGCCGACTGCAGCGAAAACGAACAACGGGGTTTGGGGGGTTTATTGCGTGGCCTGTTCAATTAGTCTTGCCGGGGTAATGGCGAGGTCGACGTCGAATCACACCAGCCGGGCGCTGGCGACCATCGTACGTGCCGCGCTGGTGCCGTTCGTGTTTGCCGCGACGCTGGTACTTTCCGGCTGTGGAGGGCTCAGCCGGTCGGATCGGCCTGCCAGAGTCGAAGAGGCGCGCGGCACGGTTGCTGCGCCCGCGCCTGGCACGGCCACCGCTGATACGCAGATTGCTGCCTATTCGCCGCCGGCCGAACCGCAGATCGCCAGGGCACAACCGAATCGCGCCGTGGCCGTGCTGCTGCGGCGCGCCGAAGATCAGCAACGCAGCGGCGATCTCGATGCCGCCACGGTGAGCCTGGAGCGCGCGTTGCGCATCACACCGGACGATGCACTGCTGTGGCAGCGGCTGGCCGGGGTGCGGATGGCGCAGCACCGTCATGAACTCGTGCTGCAGCTGGCGGCGAAGTCGAACGCGCTGGCCAAGGCGGACGAGCGCGGGCTGCGCAGCGAAAACTGGCGGCTGATCGCTCAATCACGCCGTGCGCTCGGCGACGGGGCCGGCGCGCGGGAGGCGGAAAGACAGGCGGCGGCATTGCGTTAGTCCCGGGCCGGGGGCGGGCGTCGCCACGACCAACGATCACCGACAGGAGGTATGCATGGCGGATATCCAGCTTTCTTCACAACTTTTCGAAGACATTCAACAGGCAGTGCTGCGCCAGCAGCCGGACGCGGACCAGGGCTTGATACTGCAGTATCTCGCGGCAGTAATGGGATACATGCTCGGCAGTCAGCGGGGGATGGCCGCGGCTGACCGCAATGCCCTGATGGATGATCTGTGCGCCTTCGCCAGGCACGTGAGCGACGACCTCACTCAGCGCGAGCAGGAGGCCAGCCGGCCGCCGGCACAGTCCTTCGGATACTGGAACCCACCCGGCGACTGAATACACCTCGGCGGGGCACCGGCCCCTGGTCGGCAACGCGTCTGAAGTATTTTCCTGCTTCGGTATAGAATCGGTTCGACCAAACCGAGAGTAGCGCCCGCGTGAGCAACCCCTATGCCGCCGACAAACTGATCGCGCAAGCCCGCCAGCTGGCGGCAGAGTATCGCCGCACAATGGGCAAACCGCTGCCCGGGATCAGCAGTGAGATCGCCGAACACGATGCGGTGCGTCTGCTCGGGCTCGAACCCAAGGCCAGCCAGGATGCGGGCTGGGATGCGGTCGATCCGGCGACCGGTCGTCGCGTGCAGATCAAGAGTCGCACCATCTTCGACGAGACCAAGGGCGGCGAGCGCATCGGCCAGCTCAAGGTCAATCAGCAGTGGGACGCGGTCATCCTGGTGCTGATGGACGAGGACTACGAACCCTACGAGATCTACGAGGCCTTGCGCGAAGACCTGGAAGACTTTGTCGATTCCTCCAGCAGCGGCCGTTCCAAGCGCGGGGCCATGTCGGTTGCCCGCTTCAAGATCGTCGGCGAACTGGTGTGGGACCGGGTCAACGGCCGCTACGACGGAGTCTGGGACAATCAGGCCGGTTGAGTCCCGCTGATGGAAATCGCCGAAGTACTCGGTCCCGATGGTTTGCTGGCACGTTCGATCGACGGGTTCGCGTATCGATCACAGCAACTGGACATGGCCGAGGCCGTGGCCGACGCGCTCGAGCAGGGCGGCACCCTGATCGCCGAGGCCGGTACCGGTACCGGCAAGACCTTTGCCTACCTGGTACCGGCGCTGCTGTCCGGCCAGAAGGTGATCATCTCCACCGGCACCCGCAACCTGCAGGACCAGCTGTTCCTGCGTGACCTTCCGCGCCTGCGCGAGGCGATGGCCAGCCCGGCCAGGGTCGCGCTGCTCAAGGGGCGGGCCAACTACCTGTGCATACACCGCATGGAATCGGCGATGCTGGACGCACGCGGCCACCGCCGCGAAGACCTGCGCTGGCTGCTCAAGGTGCGTGACTGGTCGGCCCGCACCGATCGCGGCGACATCAGTGAGCTGGGCGATGTCCCCGAGGACGCCGCAATCTGGCCACTCGTCACCTCGACCACGGACAACTGCCTGGGCCAGGAGTGCAGCGACTGGAGCCGCTGCCACCTGGTCGAGGCGCGGCGGCGTGCCCAGGAGGCCGACGTGGTGGTGGTCAATCACCACCTGCTGTGCGCCGACTTTGCACTGAAGGGAGACGGATTTGGCGAACTCCTGCCCGCGGCCGATGCGTTCCTTATCGATGAGGCCCACCAGCTGCCGGACGTGGCGAGCAATTTTTTCGGCACCACAGTGAGCACGCGGCAGATCCTCGACCTGATGCGCGATACCCAGGCCGAGTACCATCGCGAGGCCGGGGACCTGCCAAAGCTGCTGGAGCAGCTCGACGTCGTTTCCAAGGCAGCACGCGACTTGCGCCTGGCGTTCGGTCAGGCACTGCGGCGCGGGCCCTGGAACGAGATCGAGAATGACGCCGAGGTGACGCAGGCGTTGTGCGACTGCCGTGAGCGCCTGGGTGATCTGCACGGGATGCTCGAGGCCATTCAGGGACGCGGCAAGGGACTGGACGCCTGTCTGGCGCGCTGCGAGGGGCTCGGCCGGCAGATCGACGAACTGGTCAGCCCCGAACAGGCAGCCGACGCGATCCGCTGGTTCGAGACGCACCCGCAGAGCCTGCGCCTGAACAGCACGCCACTGGATGTCGCCGATGTGTTTCGGCTGCAGATGCAACGCCATCCGGCGGCCTGGATCTTCACCTCGGCAACCCTGGCGGTCGGTGACAGTTTCGAACACTTCCAGCGGCAACTCGGCCTCGATGATGCGCTGACCTGCAAGTGGGACAGCCCGTTCGACTACCCGAACCAGGCACTGTGGTATGTGCCGCGTGGCATGCCGCAACCCAGCGACCCCGGTTACACCCGGGCGGTCGTGGATCTGGTGCTGCCGATCGTCGAGGCGAGTGCCGGCCGCGCCTTTCTGCTGTTCACCAGTCACCGTGCACTGCGCGAGGCTGCGGACCTGCTGCACGAGCATCTGACGTTTCCGCTGCTGGTCCAGGGCAATGCGCCCAAGGCCGAACTGCTGGAGCGTTTCGTGGAGCACGGCAATGCGGTGCTGCTCGGTACCGCGAGTTTCTGGGAAGGCGTGGATGTCCGTGGCGAGGCCCTGTCGGTGGTAGTCATCGACAAACTGCCGTTTGCCTCTCCCGGTGACCCCGTGCTGCAGGCACGCCTCGACGCCGTCAGGCGGCACGGTGGCAACCCGTTCATGCAGCACCAGGTGCCGCAGGCGGCGATAGCGCTCAAGCAGGGCGCCGGGCGGTTGATCCGCGACGTCACCGACCGCGGTGTGTTGGTATTGTGCGACCCGCGGTTGCTGAAGAAGGGCTATGGCCAGATCTTTCTCGACGCCATGCCACCGTTCGCCCGCACGCGCGAGCTCGAGCAGGTGCTGGCATTTTTTCGGTAGACTGCGCGGCAGGCCGGACAAACGCGGAGATCACGTGTTCATTCAACGAACGAATTGCCGCTGCATCCTGTTGCCGATGCTGGTGCTGATCGTCTCCGCGTCGGTAGGCGCCGAAAGCGGCGGTGTCGTGTCGACAAAGGATCCGGCGACCGGGTTGCTGAGCTGGAAATACGAAGGCGACGGGCTGGGTATCGAACTGCTTCAGGTGCCGCCGGATTTCATCCGTGCCAGCTACTCGGCCCGCGATCTTCCCGCCACGGTTTCGGAGGCGGTGGCCACGCGCTGCGTGTTCGGCACCATCGTGCGCAACATCTCCGAAAAGCCGTTGCAGTACCGTGTTCAAGACTGGCGTTACAAGGCCGCGGACGGTGTCGAGAAGCCGATCAAGACCAAGAGCGAGTGGCTAGAGGAATGGCACGGCATGGGTGTGCGTTTCAGCTGGTCGATCCTGGCCGACGATTCGGTATTCGAGGTTGGGGACTGGATTCAGGGGTTTACGACCATGCCGGAGCCACACGGCAGTGTGGTCGACTTGCTTGTGGTGTGGTCGATCGGAGGAGTCCGTTATGAAAAATGGTTGCCGAATCTGCAATGTGCGCCAGCGCCCCTGCCTGGCTGACTGGGGCGCACTGCTGCTGACCGCGTTTCTTTCAACGGCCGTGGTAGCCGCCGAGCTGCCGCCGTTGGGACACAGCATGAACCCGGTGTCGCCACCGCTTGCTGCACCAACGTTCAGTCTGCCGGACATGGATGGGACAGAGCACGAGCTCGGAAGCTGGCGCGGAAAGGTCGTGATGCTCAACTTCTGGGCCACCTGGTGTCCGCCCTGTCGCCGTGAGATGCCATCGATGCAGCGGCTGTACGATAAGTACAGGGACCGCGGCCTGGTCGTGGTAGCGGTCAATCAGTGGGAGGATCCCGATCTGGTCTTTCAGTTTTCGGGCAGTCTGAGCCTGGCGCCTGAATTCCCGATTCTGTTCGATCGTGAGAGCCGCGTCGCGGAACTGTATGCGGTCAAGGGCCTGCCGACGACCTATCTGCTCGACAAGGATGGCAATATCCGTTTCCAGGCCATCGGTGGGCGTGAGTTTGATCATCCGGATGTCGAGACCCTGATCGAAAGCCTATTGTGAGGCTCAATGTCCAGGTGCGGCGAGGTTGTAGAGATTTGCGACGAGGGGTGCCCTGATGTCTCCACACAACCTTGTACATGGACTGCGCTTCGATAACCTTCGGGGTGATCTCTACGGCGGACTGACTGCCGCTGTCGTCGCGCTGCCGCTGGCGCTGGCGTTCGGTGTCTCATCCGGTGCGGGGCCGATTGCGGGCGTGTACGGCGCCATCTGCGTCGGCTTTTTCGCCGCACTGTTCGGCGGTACCCCGTCGCAGGTGTCAGGCCCCACTGGCCCCATGACCGTGGTCATGGCCGCGATCCTCACTCAGTACACCTCGCTGTATCCCAACGATCCAGCACACGGCGCGGCCCTGGCGTTCACCGTGGTGATGATGGGCGGCGTCATGCAGCTGGCCTTCGGTCTGCTGCGTTTTGGCAGGTTCATCGAACTCGTCCCGGTGCCGGTGGTATCCGGTTTCATGAGCGGCATCGGAGTGATCATCATCCTGATGCAGCTGCCGCCGCTGCTTGGCTTTGAGGCGCAGGCCGGGCCACTGGCCTCGGCCGCTGCGCTGCCGGCCGCCTGGGGCAGCCTCAACCGCCACGCAGTCATACTCGGTCTGGTCGCGATGGTGATCGTCTACCTGATGCCACGTGCCTGGGGGAGGGTGATCCCGTCACCGCTGCTGGCGTTGATCGTCGGTACGCTGGTCGCGATGCTGGCCTTCCAGCCGGGCACCTCGCCGATCCTTGGTGACATCCCGAGCGGCCTGCCAACGGTGCATTGGCCGACGGTCGAACCCGCGTTGCTGGTCGAGATGTTCCTCTCTGCACTGACGCTGGCCGCGCTCGGCTCGATCGACTCGCTGCTGACCTCACTGGTTGCCGACAATGTGACGCGCAGCTATCACGACTCCGACCGCGAGCTGCTCGGGCAGGGAATCGGCAACACCGTGGCAGGTCTGCTCGGTGGTCTCCCCGGTGCCGGCGCGACAATGCGGACCGTGGTCAACGTCAAGGCGGGTGGCAGGACACCGATTTCCGGCGCACTTCATGCCCTGGTGCTGCTGGCGGTTGTGCTTGGTGCGGGCGGGCTGGCCCGCGAGATCCCGCACGCGGTGCTTGCCGGTATTCTGATCAAGGTCGGGACCGACATCATCGATTGGGATTTCCTGCGTGCGGCACGGCGTACCCCAGGCACCGATGTGTTCATCATGGTGGTGGTGTTCCTGCTCACGGTATTCGTCGATCTCATCAAGGCCGTCGCCGTCGGTATGGCGATTGCCGGCCTGATCTTTATGAAGCGTATGTCCGATCTGCAACTACGCAGCATCAACATGTACCGCGATGCCGACGAGAGCACGCCGTTGCAGGGCGAAGAACGACGCATACTTCGGGAATCCGCTGGCCAGATACTGCTCATTCATTTCGGTAGTCCGATGAGTTTCGGTGCGGCCAAGGGTATGGCACGGCAGCTGTCACTGCTCGGCGACTACCGCGCTCTGATCCTTGATCTTTCCGATATGCCCGAGATCGACTTCACCGCATCGCGCTCGCTGTTCGATGTCATCCGCAACGCGGCGCACGCCGGTCGCAGCGTGGTTCTGTGCGGTGTGAGGCCTCCGGTTGCGCGAGCGATAGACAGCCAGGGTATTCGTGAGCAGGTGCTGGCAAGCCCGGGCGGCAGTATCGAGGCCAATCGCATCCATGCACTTCAACACGTCGAAAAACAATTGTCACAGGCTGACTGACAGTCAGGCGGACGTTGCTGGCCAAGTCCCGGATTCTTCCAGGGCATTCATCGATCAGGAATGAGGCGACGTCACGCCATCCACGCCCGAGTGCAGAAAATCGTGTCTGCGCACATGGCTCCTCTGGCCTTGCCGCTTGTCGCCTGATGAGCCGGCGCTGACCAACTTCCCCGCGATGCTGCTCCGGCTCGCCCCCGGGCGGTCGTGATGGCCAGTGTACAAGGCATCGTCCCATAGTCTGCAGTCGATCAATTCGATTTGAAATATCGAACATTCTTTCGATGCCGGGCACGTAGACTTGCTCCGTCGAAGATAACCGGTTGCGCACGTCATACGCACTTTTTCCGGCAGGGAAAAGACAAGAAGCGTTCAGATCGTGGTGATTGCACGCAGGCTGGATATCGCCACCGGCCGTTCCCGTCAGAGAACGCACAAAGGAAAGGCAGTGAAATGCAAGGGCTCCTGACACTACTGATCACGATGCCGTTCATGACGGCGTTGTTCACCGCCGTAGCTTCCGGGCGCCTCTCACAGCACGTTGCCAGGATCAGCGTGGCTGGTACCGCTGTCACTTTTTTCCTTGCGGCGGTAGTCCTGTGGCAGGCACTCGCAGGTCATGCAGTACTGTCTGTGACGTTCACGCAGACATGGGGCATTCTGGCCATCGATCCGCTGGGCGCACTGTTGGCGTCGGTAATTTCTGGCATCAGCCTGATCGTCCACGTTTATTCCGTGCGCTACATGGCAGAGGAGGAAGGTTACGGACGCTTCTTCGTACTGCTGGACCTGATGACAGCCACTCTGCTGCTCATGGTGTGTGCCGGTGACCTCGTTACATTGCTGATCGCGTGGCATCTGGTCGGCGTGTTGCTGTATTTCTTGTTGGGTCAGGATATGCGCAGCCGTTCCGCGCATCATTACGCGTTCCGGACATTTCTCACCTACCGCATTGGTGATCTTCCTCTCGTGCTCGCGGCCGTGCTCCTGTTCGATGCTTACGATACCTGGTCGTTGAGCGAGATATTCTCCCGCATCACCGCTGACCCTCTCGGGCATGAATACCTTGGACTGCCATTGCCCATCCTCGTGGCGGCACTGATCGCACTGGCGGCATTTGCTCGCTCCGCGCAGTTCCTGCTGCACACCTGGTTGCCCTACACGATGAGCGGGCCGACTCCGGTTTCAGCCCTGATGCATGCCGGCATCGTCAATGCTGGAGGATTCCTGATCAATCGATTTGCCCCCGTGTTTGTGCATGCCGGTGATGTGCTGCACTGGCTCTTCGTCGTGGGGCTCGTGACCGCGCTCGTCGGCTCGGTACTGATGTTGGCGCAGAGTGATATCAAGAAGGCGCTCGGCTATTCCACGATGGGACAGATGGGATTCATGATCATGGAGTGCGGCGTCGGCGCCTTCTCACTCGCCGTCTATCATCTGATCGCCCACGGCCTGTTCAAGGGGACCCTGTTTCTCGGAGCGGGCGGTGTAATCAAAGAGTCGCGGAGGGACGACAGGGTACCGAAGGATGATCTCTACACCTTTGTCGTCGAACGTCGTCCACCCCGGCAGCGTCAACCCTGGCTGCTAATGGCGCTGATCACGCTCGCGGTACCCATGACCATCCTGGTGGTTGCACACTGGCTGGTGTCACAGGACTTCTTCCAACAGCAGGGTGCAATCGTTTTGCTGTTTTTTGGTTGGGTCACCGGGGCTCAGCTCATTTTCGCCACCTACCGCATGCGAACGCAGAACGTTTGGCGACTGTTCACGCTTATCGTGTTTTCGTTCGCCGTGGTAATCGTCGGTTACACGCTGATCAGCCATGCGTTCGACGTGTTCCTCTATCCGGACCCGGTGTTTCGCACCCAGCTCTATGCAGCGGCGGATGTCGACATCTTCTGGTTCGATGTCCTGGTGGTATTGATGACGCTTGTCGTTGTGTCCGGCTGGCTCCTGACCTACTACGCGGAACAGCAGGGGCGCCGGCATGCGCGGCTGCTGGCCGGGCTCTGGTCGAACGTGTATGCCGTTATCTCACGCGAGTTCTACATCACGGCACTGTACACACGACTTTCAGCATCGCTTATGGGCGCAATAAGCCGGGTCAACGTCTTGTTGCGGTGGGTCTGATATGTGGTCATATGCGACGTTGGCTCTGGCTGCACTGTTCCTGCCTCTGTTTCCCTTGAGCATGGTATTCAATCTTTTGCTGGGTCGTGTTCAGGGCGGCTTGCTGCGCAGCCTGGTCATAATGCTGTGGCCCCAAATCGGCATCGGTATCTTGCACCTGGCCGACACACCGGTTCCTGCCTGGATGGCCACATGGGGTGCGTTGACGGCGCTGCTCTACGCGGTGCGCGCCCTCGGGCTGCGTGATATGGGTTCATGGATCGGGTTCATGGTGACTTCGTCATGGGCTCTGCTCTGGGTCGCCGAAACCTTTGGATCCGGGGGCGGACTCACACATCTTCATGCCCTCTTCTTTTCGGTTCCGCCGGTACTGTTTGTATTGCTGGGAGAAGGGCTGACGCAACGATATGGAGCAGCCTACACAGGTCTGTACGCCGGTTTGGCCACCACGCTGCCGCGTCTCTCGTTCGTATTGGTCCTGGTGATCCTTGCAACAGCGGCGACACCGCTGTTTCCCGGGTTCTTCGCCATGCTCACGCTGATGCTCGACACAGTGCCGCAAAGCGCGGCCATGGCGACGGCGCTGGCGCTGGTGTGGCTGCTGTGGAGTGGGGCGGGCATGCGTCTGCTGACTGGACTGATCATTGGTAATCCGGGCTCGACGGTGGTCCCGGATCTTGGTTATGCGGCGACCTTGGGCTTTTTGGCAGGTCTGGGCGCGCTCGTGGTTGCCGGTTTGTATCTGGTCGGGAAAATGTTGTGAAGCTGTCATTGGGCGAAAAGCTGAAGATCCGCGCGATGGTGTATGTGGCGGCTGAGCCGATACCGTTCTTCTGGCCCATGCGTTCGTTCATTCACCACAATCCGCTGCATGGCCTGGAAGGCCTGCCGTTCGAGACAGCCGTCGAACATGGGCGTCGTTTGTTCCATGCGCGCGGATACCTGCCGAGAAGCGAGTACCAGAGGTATCTCCAGCAGGGAAGCGTGGACAGTGCGGCGCTTGAATCCGGTGTCCGGGACTTCGCGGTGCAACAGGCCTGTCCCTCCGGCATCGATCTCGATCGCTGGTTGCTGACGCTGATGACAGGGACCGACCTTGCGTTCTCGGCATTGCAGCAAACATCGAGTACCGCACAGGTACGGGCAGCCTTGCGAGAGGAAGTGCCACCGAAGGGCCTCAGCGAGGTAAATCAGGCGGACCTGGCGTCGCAGCTGCATGAAAGACTGCCACCCGACAGACCGATCTGTGAGGTGGTGGATGCACTGTATGGCACAGAGCTGGCTGCAGAGCTTGATGATCAGGTGATAAGAATCTGCCTCGATTTCTTCGACGAGGGGCAATCGGTCTGGGAAATGCCAGGGCGTGAACGTGGCCTTTTTGCCGCCTGGCGCGATCTCTCCGGGCACGATGTGGTTTGGTCGCCGGATGGCCTACTGGCGAGACAGGTGCTGGCTGCGGATTGCGAACCGGAAGCTGCCATCACACAAGCGATGGCTGCGCTGCAGATCCCGCATGAGCAATGGATCAGCTATTTCACACGGGAGTTGGCCCGTCTGCACGGATGGGCCGGCTTCATTCGCTGGCGGTCCAGTGCTTCAAACTATCACTGGGCGGATCTCTATCCGGCAGACCTGGTCGACTACCTGGCGTTGCGCCTGACGCTGACGCTGTCGCTGTTGCACCAACGCCGGAGCGAGCCCACGCCACGCAATTTCACAGAGGTGCTCGACGCGGTGAACGGGCGCGCCTGTGAGACTTACCTGCGGCACGACTTTCACTGCGGTGCCGTGCTGCCGGAGTTGGCAAGCCGTGCAGAGCGCGTGCTCGCGGCGGGTCGCCACAAGGACATCGAAGCGCTATGCGCGGACTATGTTGCACAACGGCGGGAGCGTGACAGTTCTCTTCTGGCACAACGGCTCGATCAGCTTGGGCATCTCGCTGGAGACCGACACCAGCTTCGATCGCTTGACGATGCGCAGTTGCAGCTTCTCACCAATGCGCTGGTTGCGTTCGAGAAGGTCGAGGGTCAGATCTGGCTCTCGGCGGTCGAGTCCCATGCGATAAACAGACTGCTCGACGGTACGACCCTGGTGGCGGAAAAAGCGCGCGAAAAGCGGCCGTTCGTGCAGTCCCTGTTTTGTATCGACACCCGCTCCGAGCGCATTCGGCGTCACCTCGAAAACGTGGGTGACTACCAGACCTATGGCATCGCAGGATTCTTCGGCGTGCCGGTGAGCTTTGTCGAACTCGGCAAGGGAAGCGAGACCTATTTGAGCCCGGCGTTGTTGACACCGAAGAACCTGGTGCTCGAAATCTCCGCCAACGACAGCCACGACGATGCGGCGCTCGGCGCCCTCGAAAAGGCGTTACACGAACTGAAAGAATCGGTGCTCACACCGTTCGTCACGGTCGAGGCGATTGGCCTTCTTTTCGGTTTCGACATGATCGGCAAGACACTCGCACCGAAGGGTTACAATCGCTGGCGTCGGCGTTTGCATTCCCACAAGCCCTCGACGCATCTGCTGTTGGACAAGATCAGTCGCGAGCAGGCGGATTCGATCATCCGGGCGGTGCAACGAGCCGTGATTGTCAAGGCGGTAGAACAGGAGCTGGGGCTGGCACCGGAGCAGATCACGGACGACATGATCCGGGGGCTGCGTGAGGCCGCGATGGGAAACGTGGCGCAAGCGCCCCGCATCCAGTCGCTCGGACTCAGCGCGGAAGAAACTGAGGCATTGATCAATCGCCTCCGATCGGCTTACCGCATCAACGCGTCCTATGCGCGACTGCAGTTCGAGCGGCTCGGTCGCATCGGCTTTTCCCTTGATGAGCAGGTGGGTTTCGTCGGCCAGGCGCTGCGGTCGATCGGACTGACGCGGGATTTCTCGCGTTTCGTGCTGCTCGTCGGCCATGGCAGCACATCAGAGAACAATCCTTACGAGTCTGCGTTGGACTGTGGTGCGTGTGGCGGGAACCATGGGCTTGTGAGTGCGCGAGTGCTGGCACAGATGGCCAACAAGCCGCACGTGCGGCAGGGCCTGCGTGAACAGGGGGTCGTCATTCCCGATGATGCCTGGTTCGTTCCGGCTTTGCACAACACCACAACCGATGAGTTGACACTTGTCGATCTGGATCTCCTGCCACCTTCCCATCTGGTATATCTCGATCGTCTGCGTAACGGACTGACCGCCGCGTCGCGCTTGTGTGCGCAGGAGCGCATGCCGACGCTGCAGACGGGGCCTGCCAGCCAGGAACCGGCTCATGCATTCCGTGCGGCGCTGCGAAACTCGATGGATTGGTCGCAGGTCAGGCCGGAATGGGGCTTGGCCCGCAATGCCTATTTCATTGTCGGACGACGCAGCCTGACCGAGAGCCTTTCTTTGGATGGGCGGGCGTTCCTGCACTCGTATGATCACCGTTTGGATCCGAAGCGGCGCCTCTTGGAGAACATACTTGCCGGTCCCCTGGTCGTAGGTCAGTGGATAAACATGGAGCACTACTTTTCGACCGTCGATAGCGGGCGCTACGGAAGCGGGAGCAAGGTCTATCACAATGTTGCCGGCCGCATCGGCGTTATGACCGGCAACATCAGCGATCTGCGCACTGGATTGCCAACGCAAACGGTACTCAAGCAGGGCCGACCGTACCACGAGCCGTTGCGCCTGATCACGGTGATCGAGGGTCCTTTCGATCATTCGAGGCGCGCCATCGAAAGTGTGCTTTCGGTCAAGCGGCTGGTACGCAATGGCTGGATCCGCATGCTCCTGCTGGATCCGGAAACCGGCGAAGTTCACCTCTTCAACAGCGGTGACTGGCAATTGCTGTCCTGCCTTCAGTCAGACGTCCTACCCACTATTCAGGATGCGTGCATACGATGAAGAACCTCAATTTCAGCCCGCTGAAAAAACTCGAGATCATTCTTGGTGGAGAGCACAGGGAATTTGCTACGGATCTGCTCGATCGTGCAGGTGTCAAAGGATACACAATCATCAACAACCTGTCGGGCAAGGGGCGTCACGGCTTCCATGAAGGTCACCTGATGTTCAACGAGGACGATGTCCTGATCATGATCATTGCCGCGGTGCCGGACGAACTCGTCAAACCTGTCCTGCAGGGCTTTGCGCCGTTCTACAGCGCCCACTCCGGTGTTGTGTTCATTTCCGATATCCAGGTAACGCGGCTGGTCAAGTTCAGCGATTGAGCGCTTGGCAGCGGCAATCCGGTTAACCCTGGGGGCGGCAAGCCGAACCTGCGTTCGGTGCTGGTTCCATTCTGGCGGCCAGATTCTCGCCGACAGCCAACTTGTCCATGTTCCCTCTGTGGGGACGCATCGTATTTCCGAATACAAGGACGGCCGCACCGCGGTAACAGCCGCAACACCGCCCGGCGTGACCCGGACTGCGAGATCGGCCCGCGGCAGAGTAGATGTCTTTGCTGACCCAGGGGACATCCGATCCTGCATCACGCGCCGCGGACGCTGATCACGCCCCCGCCATAACCATAGATATTGATCTATCAAAAACAGAGACAGTATCGATTGGATGCATGGATGCTTCGCTACTTATTCTTTGTCCACACATCGCATGAACCTTACATCACTGCCAACCCAGCAAATGAACAGGAGTTGACCATGGCTGTTAAGACCTATGACGCGGGCGTCAAAGAATACCGCGACATGTATTGGACGCCGGACTATGTGCCGCTCGATACCGACCTCCTTGCGTGCTTCAAGTGCACCGGTCAGACCGGCGTGCCGCGTGAAGAGGTCGCAGCCGCAGTCGCCGCTGAATCCTCGACCGGTACCTGGAGTACCGTGTGGTCGGAACTGCTGACAGACCTCGAATACTACAAAGGTCGCGCATATCGCATCGAAGATGTGCCCGGTGACAACGAGTCGTTTTATGCATTCGTCGCATACCCGATCGATCTGTTCGAGGAAGGGTCGATCGTAAACGTGTTGACCTCGCTGGTCGGCAATGTGTTCGGCTTCAAGGCGCTGCGTCACCTGCGCCTGGAAGACATCCGGTTCCCGATCGCCTACATCAAGACCTGCGGTGGACCGCCGGCCGGTATCCAGGTCGAACGTGACCGTCTCAACAAGTACGGCCGTCCGATGCTTGGCTGCACCATCAAGCCGAAGCTGGGCCTGTCAGCCAAGAACTATGGCCGTGCGGTTTATGAGTGTCTGCGTGGCGGCCTCGACCTGACCAAAGACGACGAGAACGTCAACTCGCAGCCTTTCATGCGCTGGCGTGACCGCTTCGACTTTGTTGCCGAGGCGATCCGGAAGGCCGAGCAGGAGACTGGCGAACGCAAGGGCCACTATCTGAACGTGACCTCGGCAACACCGGAAGACATGTACGAGCGCGCCGAGTACGCCAAGGAGTTGGGCATGCCGATCATCATGCATGACTTCCTGACCGGTGGCTTCACCGCCAACACCGGCCTGGCAAACTGGTGCCGCAAGAACGGCATGCTGTTGCACATCCATCGTGCCATGCATGCCGTAATCGACCGTCATCCGAAGCACGGCATCCATTTCCGCGTGCTGGCCAAGTGTCTTCGCCTGTCAGGCGGCGATCACCTGCATACCGGCACTGTGGTTGGCAAGTTGGAAGGTGACCGCCAGTCGACGCTTGGTTTCGTGGACCAGCTGCGTGAATCGTTTGTCCCGGAAGACCGCTCCCGCGGCGTGTTCTTCGACCAGGACTGGGGCTCCATGCCCGGCGTGTTCGCGGTCGCATCCGGCGGTATCCACGTATGGCACATGCCGGCACTGGTCACCATCTTCGGCGACGACTCGGTGCTGCAGTTCGGTGGTGGTACCCAGGGTCACCCCTGGGGCAACGCGGCAGGTGCAGCAGCCAACCGTGTCGCACTGGAAGCCTGCGTCAAGGCGCGCAACCAGGGCCGTGAACTGGAGAAGGAAGGCCGCGACATTCTCACGGAGGCCGCCCGACACAGTCCGGAACTGGCGATCGCGATGGAGACCTGGAAAGAGATCAAGTTCGAGTTCGATACCGTGGACAAGCTGGATGTCGGCTGATCGACGGGCAGTAACGAAACGGCAATCGAAATAATCAGGAGACAACAACATGTCCATGAGCCAATCCACTGGTGATTACCAGACCGCACAAACCCTCGAAACATTCGGCTTCCTGCCAAAGCTGACCCAGGACGAGGTCTATGACCAGATCGCTTACATGGTCGCCCAGGGCTGGACCCCGGCGATAGAGCACGAGCATCCCTCCAAGTCCGCCAGCTACTACTGGACCATGTGGAAGCTGCCGATGTTCGGCCAGCAGGACATCAATGCCATCTCGGCCGAAATCGATGCCTGCCGTCGCAGCTATCCGGATCACCATATCCGGTTGATTGGTTACGACAACTACACCCAGAGTCAGGGCGTGTGCTTCGTCGTTCACGAGGGACGATCCTGAGGCCGGACTGCGGGATTCATAGAGCAGCAATCTATTAGAGGCGGGGAGCAGCATGTCACAGCAGGGTGATGCACGGGGATTGAGCGGTCGGGCGCTGGCGCTGGCGCGGCGTAAGGCCATGTCCGGGGCTGGCAAGGCGGCGCTGCAGGCATCAGCCGCCGTTACGTCACCGGGCGCGGGCTTGACCGCGAGTACGCCAGCCGTGAGTGCCACGCGGTGTCCTTCGCCGAGTACCGTGTCGTCAGCAGGTGCGGCTGCCGGCGGACGTGCTGCCTCGGTGGCCAGACGCCAGGCGATGTCGCAACGCGGCAAGGTTGCTGTTACGTCCAGGGACCGGGTGCGCAACGGGCAAACAAAATCGGTGGCAGTCGCACCGCTTGGTGGGGAAGAGCAAATCAGCGTCGGCAAGGACTGCGGCTGTGGTTGCAAGGGTGAGGGGCGTGCGGAGAACATCGCCGAGGCCAGTCCACAGCATGCTGCTTCACGCGCCGTGGTGCGCGGCAGGGTCCGCGGCAATCGTCGCCCGGACTTTGCCAGCAACCCTGGTCGCGCGGCCTCGCTTGCCCGTCGTCGCGCACAGTCTGCGCGTGGCAAGGCGGGTATGAGTGCCTCGGGTATGACGGCCGCACAGACAGCGCGTGCGAGTAATCCCGAGCTGTCCGGCCGTGAGCTGGCACAGGCGCTGCGCGAGCAGCGAAGCAGGCGCGGCAACGCGGGTCAGAAAAAATCCGAACCGACCGGTCGAAAGCGGCCAGGCCGCTCGCGGAATACGGGTGCCGCGCAGGATGCGGCGTGGAAAGTCGGGGCCAGCGAGACATCGCATGGGCAGACAGTGACCGGAACCATGGTTGGGCGCAGCGCCTCGGTCACCGGCGATGAGCCGAGCACCTGCCGCACCGTGACTGGCACCGAGTACATGGGGGCAGACATCTTCCGCGACTTCTGCCAGGCCGATCCCGCCAAGGGCGTAAGGCGCGCCGGAAGCAGCCCGACCAGTCGTGGCAACACCGTGACCGGTAACGAGCTTGGGCGCAGTGCCAAGGTGACCGGCGACGAGCCGGGGACCTGCAAGCGAGTGACTGGTTCCGAGTACATCGGTGCCGACCAGGCCGAGGCATTCTGCGGCACACGGGCGGAACCGGGTCCGGCCAGGTCCACCGGCAGCGAAACCCGCAAAGGTAAGCAGGTGAGCGGAAACAACGTCGGTCGCTCCAAGAATGTGACGGGAGATGAAACCGGTGCCAACCGCGTGTTGACCGGTACCCAGTACATGGCCCCGGGCGAGGCCGGCGGTCCATCCAAGGTTGGTGCCAGCGCCACCCTGCGAGGCAGCACTGTGACCGGGACCATGGTCGGCCATGGTCAGCGCATGACCGGCGACGAACCCGGAAGCTGTCGCAACGTGACGGGCGATGACTATGTGGGCCAGGAGCAGTATCGCAATTTTTGCCCGGCAACGCCGGCGCCCGTGGATCGCAAGGTCGGCGAGTCGAAAACCTTTGCCGGCGAACGTGTGACCGGCACGTTGACGGGGCGTTCCGGGCGTGTCACCGGCGATGAGCCGGGCACCTGCAAGTCGATCACCGGTACGCCGTACGCCGGCGTGGAACAGTACAAGGACTATTGTGAGGCACCGCAGTCCGAGGCTGCCAGTGCACGTATGCAGCGTAGCCAACGCATGTTCGGTAAGTCCATGACCGGATTGCAGCCCGCGGTCGGCGGAAAAATGACCGGTGATGCAAGGGGCGCGTGTGAGCCTGTGAGCGGCACGCCCTATGTCGGTGCCGACCAGGCCGCGGCAGCCTGTCCGGCGAACGCCGCCGAGCCGGGCAGCCCTGACTTTCCCCAGCCCATCGGTGACACGCCGTGGGGGCGGTTCAGCGTGACACCGCCGGTACACGCCGCTGATGCACCGCGCGAGTTGGGGGGTGTGACAGGCGCGTACTACGAACAAGGCCAGGTCACCGGGCCGTTCGGCATGGCGCCGGGCAAGGTGACCGGCACCGAGGAGGCGCGCTTTGGCCGTTCCGCACCCACTGCGCCGACCGCGGTGCCGGCCGATGCGGCGCTGATCGACGGCCGCGTCAAAACGCGCATCACTGGCGAGGGTATCGATGCCGGCCACAAGATCACCGGCGATGACTGGGACCGCGGCGATCGTGTCACCGGTACCGAGGGCGCATCGGCAATGCGCCGGAACCCGACGCGGCGTGGCAACACCAATGCGTCCATGGCCACCCGCCTTGTCGACAGCCGGCATGACGAAGCGCCCGCACCCGTGAGTAAGGTCACTGGTGGCAGTGGCAATACCGACAAGGGCGCCATGATCACTTACTCCGGCGGAGCGCGCGGCTAACCGCCGCCTGCAGGGGTGACTCCGATGCAACGCGTCCATCGTCATACATCAGGCAGCAACAGCAGGGCCTCGGGTACCGCGCCACTGCGGCGTCCAGGCGCAGTGGGTGCCCCGGTCGGTGTGGCACGCGCAAGTGGCCAGGTGACACATGTGCTGTGCCGCGAACAGGAAAACGCCCGCCTTTACGAATACGAGCGTGGCGCAAAGGCGGCGTTCGATGCCATCGTACCGACCCTCAAGCGTGTAGCGGCGCTGCAGCATGAGCAGGGCTTCAAGGACATGGCCCAGAAAATTGCGCGGGTCGAGCTCGGCTTCGAGTTGCCGCATGAGATCCTGGCCGATGCCTGGGTGGAACAATTGGACATGCGCCGGCTGTTCGCCTGGTGCGTGTTCGCGACCTACCGGCGTTACTGCGATGAGTTCTTCGGTGCCGATCCGCTGGTTGCAGACAATGCGGGAGAGTTTGACGATTTTCTGCAGTCCTGCGGTTTCCATACTCTGGATATTTCGCCCTGCGCCGACGGACGTCTGGCCCATGTCACACGTTACGTGCTGCGTCTTCCGCACGGTTCGGTGCGCCGCAAGTCATACGCCGGGGCCTTGTTCGATATCGAGGACAGCCTGCAAAAGTGGGTCGAGGTCGAGATGCTGCGTTTCCGCGAGGGGCGCCCGAATACGGCCGACCAGCCGACCCGTTACCTCAAATCCGTGGTCTATCACTACAGCTCGGTCGACCCCGCGCACGAAGGCTGTGCCGCGCACGGTTCAGATACCGCAAAAGCGGCAGCGGCTGGTCGTGAACGTCTACTTGAATTTCAGCAGGCGATCGAGAACAGCTTCTGCTGTGGTGCATCGATCGATCTGTTGCTGATCGGGCTGGACACCGACACCGACGCGATCCGGATACATATCCCGGACGCCGAAGGCGCGATCGACCTGGAGCGCTACATTGACGCACTGGCCCTGTACGAGTCCAGCGCACGCATGCCGGCAGCGCAGGCGATCCGCAGCATCGGCGATGCGGTGCTCTCGTTGTCGCCGGACGTCGCGCCGGGCATGGCACGCCTGATCGAGCACCTGATTGAGAACAATATTTCGCAGATTGCGTACGTCCGGCGCTATCACGGCAGACACTACAGCGACATCGGTCACGCGGAGCGTTTCATCGGCGCCGGTGTGGGCTTCGAGGAGATCCAGCTGCGTAACCTGATGTACTTCGCCTATCTCGACACGGTCGAGGAAGCGACGCAGGACCTGGATGTAGGCATGAAGATCTTCGGTGCCCTGAACGTACGTCATGGTCTCCCGGTACCGGTCGTCGTGCGCTTCGACTACCACGGCCAGGTGCCCGGCGCGCGTGAGCGGGCAGTCGGGCACTGCCGCCGGGTCAGCGAGGCCTTGCGGGCACGCTACGCTGACCTGGACACGCGAGGGCTGCTGTATGTGTTGCAGGTGGTGCGTGACTGCAATGCCGATGCGCCGATCGAGGTTCTGTCCTGTTCGGTCAATGCCAGTTCGACGGCCGGGGGGCACTGATGAAGATCTGCCAGGTTGAACGTCCGCTGGTGGCGACCAACCGTATCGCCGGGCTGGAACACAAGCACCTGCAGGTGGTTCGCGATGGCTCGACGACTGCAGTCGCGGTGGACGCCGTGGGTTGCATCCCAGGTGACTGGGTCATCTGCGTCGGAAGTTCGGCTGCACGCGAGGCAGCCGGCAGCAAGGAATATCCGAGTGATCTGACGATCGTCGGGATCATCGACCGATGGCCACCTGGAGGTGACGGCTGATGGAGATCTTTCAGGTGGAATCACCGTTGGTCTGTACACGACGTGTCGACGGCCTCAAGCAGGTAAGTCTGCGCGTACTGCGCGACGCCAATGGCAAGCGCCAGGTGGCTGTCGACCCGGTTGGTGCCAGATGCGGGAACCATGTATTCACCGTCAGTGGTTCGGCAGCGCGTTATGCGGCAGGGGATTTCGATGTGCTCACCGATATGACAATCGGCGGCATCATCGATCACTGGAAGGATTCGTCGGGCGAAGCGGATTTGGTCAGGGACCAAAAGACGTCAAACGTTCACAACCCAATGTATTCAAACAATCGAGTCAGCAGGAGACACGACGATGGCAAGTGAAAACTACGGTATCGCACTGGGCATGATCGAGACGCGCGGGCTGGTACCCGCCATCGAGGCAGCAGACGCCATGACCAAGGCGGCAGAAGTTCGACTGATAGGTCGAGAGTTTGTCGGTGGTGGCTATGTCACCGTGCTGGTGCGCGGTGAGACCGGTGCGGTCAACGCCGCTGTCAGGGCGGGCGCCGATGCGTGCGAGCGCGTCGGTGATGGTCTGGTTGCGGCGCACATCATTGCGCGCCCGCATCGCGAGGTGGAGCCGGTACTCGGCAAGAAATGAGTTTGTACGCTGCGGCCCGCCGCAGCGCCCGACCAACAAATCCTTACTTCTAGAACGGAGAGTAGACGATGGCAAGCGAAAGTTACGGAATTGCGCTGGGAATGATCGAAACGCGCGGCCTGGTGCCCGCCATTGAAGCGGCAGACGCCATGACAAAGGCGGCGGAAGTCCGGCTGATAGGTCGTGAATTCGTCGGTGGTGGCTACGTCACGGTGCTGGTGCGTGGCGAGACAGGTGCGGTAAACGCAGCAGTGCGTGCCGGTGCCGATGCCTGTGAACGTGTCGGTGACGGGTTGGTTGCGGCGCACATCATTGCACGTCCGCACCGTGAGGTGGAGCCGGTACTTCCGACTGGTGGTGTCTTGGCAGACGCGGCCGCCTGATCGAGCGCCTGTTCTGGAAGCGACAGGGTAATCGTTGATGACAGCACACCGCGCCGATCAGGGCATTCTGGGCTATCTGGGCCGAGCGCTCAGCCTGGAACTGTCTGCGGTACAGACGTACAGCACCCAGGCGCGACTCGTCGCGACCTGGGGGCTGGACGAGGCAGCGAAGCGGTTGCGCGACGAGGCGCATGAAGAGATGCAGCATGTGGAGAGGATTATCGCTCGCATGCTTGCACTTGGTGTGGCGCCCAACGCCTCGCAGCTCAGGCCGGCGAAGCTGGGCCATGATCTGCAGTCGCTGCTGCAGGCGGACCATGCATTCGAGATGGAGCTGGTTCAGCTGTATTTTGATGCGGCCAGCCACGGTGCGCGAGTCGGAAGTCGCGACGACCGTGTGTTTTTCCAGAGTCTGCTGGAGGAAGAACAGGCGCATGCACAGGAGCTGACACTTTGGCTGCGGCAGCTGGAAAGGCCGATCAGTGGGCAACAACACGGGCTCAGGCCTGCATGAACCGGAACCGACCAGACAATAGGAGAGTGTAGGGATGAATCATCAATGGCAGGAGCGACCACGTCCGGCGCGTCTGGAACGACGTTACGAGTTTGAAAACTATCTTGCACTTCGTGACTTCCTTGATTGTGCTGCTGAACTTTCAGAGCGCGAGGGTCTTTACCCTGACATGGGCTTCGGACGAAACTACGTCAACATAACCATCCACGCCGATGAGGGCAGCTCGTCGCTCGACAGCAGGAAACACCGCTTCGCCGAAATGCTGGACGAGCTGTGCCCCGCCGCTGCGACAGCCTGATCGAACGCCATGCCGATCATTGCGCTGGTCGGAAACAAGGGCGGTGCCGGGAAAACGACGCTGTGCGTAAATCTCGCGAGCGCACTTGCCGAGAGGTCGCCAACGGCGATACTGGACGCAGATCCGCAGCGCTCGTCGCTTCAGTGGCGTGACCTTGCCGTGCGCGACGATGCAGTGACGGTGATTGACGCGGTGGACGGGTTTGCCGCGCAGGTCAGCAAGTCGATGAAAAGCTTCACGAATCTTGTTGTCGATTGCCCGCCTTCAGTAGACGCCGTGCAGACGGCTCAGGCACTCGAGCTGTGCGAGTTGGCCTTGATCCCGGTGCAGCCGTCTCCTCTCGATCTTTGGGCTACGGTGCACATCGAAAGCCGGGTGGAGACAGCCAGGCTGGCAAACCCGAGGCTTCGTGCGCTACTGGTTATCAACCAACTGGAACCAAGAACCCGGTTGTCGCAGCTGATGCGCCAGGCACTTGCCGAGCTCAATCTGCCGGCAGCACGGACCGCTATCAGGCGCCGGGTTGCTTACCGCAGTAGTGTGCTGGAAGGGCGGACGGTGTTGGATCTTGGCAGCCGTGGCGCCGCAGCCGCCAACGAAATCCGCGAACTCATCGAGGAGGTAGTCGGAACATGACGAGCAGGGACAAGACAGGAGACCAACTGGTTGCGTCGATCCGCCGCACCAAGGCTGGGGTGACGAAGGCGAATGCCACTCCGGCGCCGGCCACTGCCGCAAAGCGGGCACGGACTGCTCCCGGGCCGGGCAAGGCCGCGACATCGGGCCAGGGAGCCCGGACAGACCACTCTGCCGGGAGCTACCAGGCAGGCCGCCGTGTATGGCCCGATTAGCCATGCCCCGGGACTACCTTGTATATGGGCCGCGTGGAATACCCGTATCGATTGTGCGTTTGCCGATCTGTCTCCAGAGGCAAGAGTAGGCGAGCCAGGGCGAACGTCGATGATCTCCGCCAAGTGACGGGCCGTACAGATGTAACCAGGTGCCTGCGTGGCGTACGCGACACCCCAATGTGAGGATTTGAGATGCCACCGTTCAGCGATCAGTCATACACGCCGCCAGCTGCGATGCCCGACTACCTGATCCGGCACGCCACCCTGCGTCAGTTGCAGCTATTCGAAGCGATCGTGCGACTTGGCAGCTTCACGCGTGCTGCAGAGGAGCTTTTCCTGACACAGCCCACCGTGTCGATGCAGATCAAGAAGCTGGCCGACTCAATGGGCCTGCCTCTGTTCGAACATGTGGGGAGAAATGTAAGCCCGACCGAGGCAGGCCTGGAACTTTACGAGTCTTGCCGCCGTATCTTCGAGACGCTGGCCAACCTTGAAATGAAGTTGGCGGACCTGAAAGGCATAAAGCGTGGTCGGCTGCGCTTGGGTGTCATCACGACCGCCAAGTATTTCGCACCTGAGATCCTCGGCGAGTTTTGCCAGCAGTATCCGGGCATTGAGGTCGCACTCAAGGTCTCCAACCGCGACCGAATTATCGAGCGGATCAACGCCAACGAGGACGATCTGTACATAATGGGCCAGGCGCCCTCCGATCAGTCGGACATCGAGGCTTTTCCGTTCGCACCAAATCCCCTGGTGGTGATGGCGCCACGCAACCATCCACTGGTCGGCAAGAAGAAGATTGCGCTGTCACAGATCATTGAAGAGCCATTTATCCTGCGTGAACCGGGCTCGGGCATACGCGACGCGACATTGCGGATGTTCGACGAGTTCGGTGGTCGCCCGCACGTGCGCATGGAGCTGGGAAGCAACGAGGCGATCAAACATGCGATCGTCGGCGGTTTGGGTCTCTCAGTTTTGTCGCTGCATACCCTGGCGTTGGAGGGACCAGATGGCCCGGTAGCGATCCTTGACGTCGAGGGCTTTCCGATCATGCGCCAGTGGTACCTGGTCCATCCAAAGGGCAAGGAGCTATCACTGGTCGCAAAGGCTTTCCTGACGTTCGCCCTGGAACTCGAACCGCGTATGCGTGAGCGCATGGAGGCCATGTGGCCCGACCTGAGCAGGTTCATGCACGGCTCGAGGCCGTCACGCCGAAAAACCACCAGGAAGAATCGCTGAACCGGCACGCATCTCTGGTCGCCATCACGGATTCTGGTGCATTCTGCGGTCACTCAGGCGCCACGCATGCGCCTCGTCTTCTCCACCATTCGGTGCGTCGACAGGTTGTTGTTGAAACGCGCCACGTCGCCAAGGAGAACCCAAAGGATCTGGTGCGACTCGTCGTTTCCCGGTATCGCGAGGTCGTCGTCCATCTCCACCAGGAAGCGGATGTCGTAGTGATCATGCTGTGGACCGCGACGGCTCGCCGGAATTCGATGGATGTCGACATCAAAGATCGTGTTTCCGATCAGGCGAATGTGTGAATGATCAAGGCCTGTCTCCTCGGAGGTCTCGCGAAGCGCGACCCGCAGGATATCGGCGTCGCCGTCGGCATGACCGCCGGGCTGGAACCACTGGTCGTGCTTGCGGTGGTGGAGAAGCAGCACCCTGTCCCTGCGAGGGTTGACCACCCAGGCGGAGCCGGTAACGTGCCCTGGCCAAAGGTCGCAATGGAAGCAGTTCTGGTGGGTCGAGACGAAGTGGCGAGTGCGCATGACATATGCAGCCTCGCCCATGAAGCGGGTGCGGTGTCGGTCCAGCAGGTTCAGCAGTTCGCGGCGATGCATGGGGGAGTGATCAGGTACCCGAAGGGCTTTCGACCGCCGCGATCGCAGCTGCCGCGGCTTCATCGATGTCGCCTTCCCTGCCAGACAGGATCAGGCGCCCGAAGGCGCCGACCGCTCGCACGTCGATCAGCGTGATATTTGCCGCCTTTTCGGCCTGGTTGGCGGCATACACGACATAGCCTGCGGGCTCGGTCTCGAGGATGAACATGCTCTGTCCCGGCAGGATCATCGAGCCGCGCCGGTCTTGGCGGTTGATCAGCACAGTGTGGTCGGGCGTCATGCCACGGATGGTCTCCTGCCAGGCAATGCGGCACCTTTCTCTCTGCTCCTGGCTGGCACCTATGTTGGCCAGCACCACGCGGCCGGCCTCCCGCACGTCACTCTGGTCGCGATGATGTACCACCATGGACCCGTAAGAGCGCTCCACGACCTGCTGGGCCAGGTGCACGCGGGTTGCCTTCAATGCGATGTCGGTGAGACGGTGAATAGCCATGCCGGGCGATACCTCGACCCATAGGCATGCGTCGCCCGGGACCGGCAGAAAGCCTTGCGACACGGTCGCCATGTATGCGGCCAACTGCGGCTGCAGCGAGTCGATGTAGACGTAGGTCCTGAGGTTGATCATGCCTGCGCGTCGCCCTGCAGAAAGGCGCGAAAGCATAGCGCACCGCGCTTGTGGCCGCTCCAGTAGTGTGCCTGGGAGGAGTCAGCTTGCTGAGGCCTGAAATCACTACAGCGGGCAGCCTCACCCCGGTTCGATGCGTGAATGGAGCACGCCGGGATCAGCCCTCGATGGTCGGACTGTGAACCACGAGCGAGAAGCGGCTGCGGAAGCTGTAGTCCTCGATGTTCAACCGTATGTGATGGTCGACGTGGGCGTCGCGACAGCGGTCGATCTCGGTGCAGATCTCCTGGACGTCGCCGCTGTAGCAGCAGCGTTTCCCCCAGGGTTGCCAGGGTGTAAAGCGGGGAGCCATCAGTGGTGTGTGTTCGATGCAGATTACGCAGCCTCTCCTGAGGCATTCGCCGATTCGTCCGAGGGCGCGTATTGTCGAGGGGTCGCAGTCTTTCATGTCCTGTTGTTCTATCGCCAGCATGTTTGCATCTCCCAAGCCGTTGTGCCCGATGGTCGGCGCGTGCAGTTGCCGTTGGCGACTGCCTGTCACTTCGAGAGCCCAGACTAGTCGGCGAACTCGTGCAGCGGAAATAGGAAATGGGCGAGGCCGCGATAGATAGGGATCTATGATCTATGGGTGTGTCGAGATTCATTGGTAACTGATGCCGTATCCTGTTCATGCCGCCGCTTCCCGGCTGACGCCGGGCGGCCTGGCGCCGGCGTAGTCGCCGCTGTCGCTGTCTTCGAGGAGCAGCGTCGCCTTCTCCAAAGCTGCCTGGCGCGTGGTGACAATGTGTTCCGCAGGCAGGACGTCGATCAGGCCCAGTGTCTTGAGTCGCTGGAGCACATCTCCTTCCGCGCCGACTATGAACACCGGATGTTGCTGGGAGAGATCCTCCAGGATCATCTTCTCCAGTGCCAGCGACGACGAGACACCGAGCACCGGCACGTCGCTGAAATCCAGGATCAGTATCTCGTGATCGGGGAGTACCGCATGCTGCCGCGAGATCGCCTTGGCGACTCCGAAGATCAGCGGTCCGCCCAGCGCGAATACCAGTATTCGGCCCTTCGCTTGCTGCAGCAGAGTCTGCTCGTCGTGGGTAAGGTCGTTCGACACATCCCGGTGTTCGATCGTTTTCACCGAACGGCTCTGCAGCCTGACCATGCGCTCGATCGTCAGTACATTGGCGACGAACACCCCGAGTGCCACCGCGGTGATCAGGTCGACGAACACCGTCAGTGCGATCACGCCGTACATGATCATCGCCGCTTTGGAAGATACCCGGTGTGCGCGCCGCAGGAACGACCAGTCGATGATGTCGAATCCGACTTTGAGCGCAATCCCGGCCAGTACCGCAAGTGGGATGTGCGCGGTCAGTGGTGCCGCCCAGAGCACGACGACCATGAGCAGCAGTGCGCGAGTCAGCCCGGAAAGGGCGCTTCGGCCTCCGGTCTGGATGTTGACCACGGTACCCATGGTTGCCCCGGCGCCCGGGATGCCGCCGAACAGGCCGGAGGCGAGGTTGCCCATGCCCTGGCCAAACAGCTCCTTGTTCGAACTGTGTTCCTTGCGGGTCATGCTCTCGGCGATCACTGAGGTCAGCAGAGCGTCTATGCTGCCGAGTACCGCAAGCACCGCGGCGTCGATCACCATCAACTGCCACTGCGAGGCGGTGAATATCGGTATCTGCAGCGCTGGCAGGCCGGTCGGAATCTCACCGATCTGCCGAATGTCCGCGTCGGCGAGCAGGAAGACGGAGACCAGCGTGCCGGCGATCAGTGCGAGCAGCTGCGGCGGCAGCAGCCTGATCAGACGCTTGGGGAACAGCACGATCAGGCCGAAGGTGAACACTGCGAGCGCGGTTTCGGCGGGCTGGATGTCCGCGATCAGTGCCGGGATTGCCTCGATCGTGCCGATCACGCCGCCCGGCGGTGTTGCGTGGCCCAGGAAAGGGCCGAGCTGCAGCACGATCAGGATCATGCCGATCCCTGTCATGAAACCGGAGATCACCGTGTAGGGCATCATGGTCACGTAGTGCCCGAGTTTGAGTGCGCCGAAGACCATCTGGAAGATCCCGGCCAGCATCACGACCGTGAAGGCCATGGCCATACCCTGCTCGGGATTGGCCGCGATCAGGTGGGCAATGATCGCCGTCATGACCACGGTCATCGGCCCGGTCGGTTCGGAGATCAGTGTCGGGGTGCCGCCGAACAGCGCGGCAAACAGACCGACCAGTACGGCGCCGTACAGCCCGGCCGCCGGCCCGGCGCCCGAGGCCACGCCGAACGCAAGCGCCATCGGTAGTGCGATGACAGCTGCTGTCACGCCACCGAACAGGTCGCCGCGCACGTTGTCGAAGCGAATCTCGTTGAGAATGGGCATAAGTTGCCGCCCGTCGTTGCCAGGTTGCCGTTGTTATAAGTCGCCAAGGGGTGGTGAAGAAAAGTGATAGTTTCGATCAAATGCATCGACGATCATCGATAGCACGAACTGCACGGCGTGCCGCCTGATTGCGCGCCAGCGACTAAAGCGCAATATCGGTGTGCCGCTAGCGAGTCGAGGGAGGCCCATGACCAACGACGGTTTCGAACAACTCAGTACTGTCGTCGGGTTGAGCCGGCAGAGCAACGGTATTGCGCTGACGCGGCACCTGATCAGCAGTCTGCGCGAGATGTGCCCGGGTGCCGAGGTGTCGGTGCTCGATGTGTTTGGCCGGCGCACGATGGACAAACCCCAGTCCGACATCGGGCCTGACGATATCAGCATACGTCGCTTCGACGACACTGGGCAGCGCCTGGAGAAGCGCGACCGCGTACTAGGTCTGATGGGTGTCATTCGAAACCTGCAGCCAGCGGCACTGGAGTCCGATGACGGCGTTTCCGGGCAGTTGATCATTCCGCTGTCGGGTGAGATCGGGCCACTGCGCCTGGTCGTGATGGAGCAGGTGCCAGTCGATCCCTGGCTGCGTGCCAAGTTGCTGCAGGTGATCGAGATCTACGGGAATCTCGTCAGACTGATGGACAGCCGTGAACGCGATGCGCTGACCGGCCTGCTCAATCGCCAGACCTTTGCCGTGCTTTTCGAACTGGCCAGCCGGCGCGCACGTGAGCAACCGAATCACGCGCTGACCCTCGCGGTACTCGACATCGACCATTTCAAACGTGTCAACGATACCCTGGGGCACTTGTACGGCGACGAAGTGCTGATTCATTTTGCTCGCCTGATGGAGCGGTCATTTCGCTATACCGACGACCTGTTCAGGTTCGGTGGGGAGGAGTTCGTGGTGCTGTTGTGCGCCGCCCGCCCGGATCGGGCCAGGATTGCTCTCGAACGTTTCCGCAAGATCGTCGAGGCGTACGCGTTTCCCGGTATCGGTCGTGTCACTGTTAGCATCGGGTATGTGGGCTGCGGTGAGAACGTGTTGCCGACCAGCCTGGTGGACCAGGCAGACCGGGCCCTTTATTACGCGAAGGAGAACGGGCGCAACCGCTGCGTCGATTTCGCCGACATCGAAGACCAGGGTACGGGTGAAATCGGCAGCGTGGATCTCTTCTGACGGCGTGCCCGCGGTGCCGTCCGCTGCGGCACCTTCGGCGGGGTGCTAGGATGCCGGCCTTCGTCTGAGCGGCTTCCGACATGTTGAGTTATCGCCACGCCTTCCATGCCGGCAACCATGCCGATGTCCTCAAGCATTTCGTGCTGTTCGAGGTCCTGTCGTATTACCGTCAAAAGGACAAACCCTACTGGTACATCGACACGCATGCCGGGGCGGGGCATTACGACCTTCAGGGACGGCAGGCGGCACAGAATGCCGAGTACCTGGAGGGTATCGCACGTTTGTGGGATGAGCCGTCCCCGCTGCCTCCCGCGCTGGCAGAGTTTCTCGCGACCATACGAGCGTTCAACAGTGGGCCGGTACTGCGTGTCTATCCGGGTTCGCCGCTGCTGGCCGGTTCACTGAGCCGCGATCCGGACCGGATGTTGTTGTTCGAGATGCACCCGGCGGATCTGCAGGCGCTGCAGGCCCGGTTCAAGGCCGCGGGCAGGCGGGTGAAGGTGCGTGGCGAGGATGGTTTTGCGGGCTTGATCAGCGCTGTTCCGCCGCCGACCAGGCGGGCGGTGATACTGATCGATCCCCCCTACGAGGTAAAGGCCGACTACCGCCGCGTCGAAGAGGTGTTGAACACGGCGCTCAAGCGCTTCTCCCAGGGCACCTACATGCTGTGGTACCCCTTGTTGCGACG
>Ga0116152_10000636_pt1 | contig 28714 bp, 26 predicted proteins | sample AD_UKC119_MetaG_FD_89894 | JGI IMG/M metagenome (GOLD analysis project Ga0116152, IMG submission 89894) | Active sludge microbial communities of municipal wastewater-treating anaerobic digesters from Hong Kong - AD_UKC119_MetaG | ecosystem: Engineered > Bioreactor > Anaerobic > Digestate... | reverse complement strand
GCTCTCATGGTGGGGATGGGGAAAGGAGCTGAATGGGGAGTCCTGGTCAGAAACGGAGAGAGCCTGGAGCGGCTGAAAGATGTCAATGCTGTGGTCTTCGACAAGACAGGGACATTGACCACGGGTTCTATCCGTGTCTCCACAGCTGTGAGTGCCGAAGGATTCCCCCAGGAGGATTTCCTCAGGTACAGTGCCGGAGCCGAAGCGCTTTCAGAACACCCCTTCGCCCGGGCTGTGGTGAACTATGTCTCTGAAACAGGCCTGGACGTCCCCGGGGCAGACGAGTTCAGCGCTGAGCCGGGGAAAGGTGTCCGGGTCATGATCCACGGGAAAGAGATCCGCATGGGACAGGAGGGATATGCCGCACCGTCGGGCCTTCCTGAAGATCTGGAAAGGATCAGCCTTCAGGCTGAAGAAAGAGGGGAGTCTGTGGTCTTTCTTTCTGTTGACGGGGCAGTTGCAGGACTGGTCTCCTTTTCGGACCAGTTGAAAGACAACGCTGCAGAAGTCCTTGAGACTCTGAAGAAAAGAGGGATCAAGAGCTTTATGATCACCGGGGACAATGAGAAGACAGCCCGTGCTGTGGGTGCGATGCTGGGCATGGATCACGACCATATCTATTCGCGTATCCTTCCTGGCCAGAAGGCTCGGATCATCTCGGACCTTGAGAAAAAAGGCTGGACTGTGGCTATGGTCGGAGACGGAATCAATGACGCTCCGGCTCTTGCAACAGCGCATGTGAGTATGGCCATGGGGAGCGGAACGGATGTGGCCATGGAGACCGGTGATGTCGTCCTGATGAACAGCCGACTTGAGACTGTCCTCCATGCCATAGACCTTTCCAGGCTCACGATGAGGAAGATCAAGCAGAACCTGTTCTGGGCCTTCATCTACAACACGCTGGGAATTCCCCTTGCCGCTCTGGGCTTTCTTCAGCCTGTTATCGCCGGGGGAGCCATGGCATTCAGTTCTGTATCGGTGGTGAGCAACTCGCTGAGCTTAAAAAGAGCCCGGCGGACAAAGGAGGATCATGTATGAAAGAGACAATCGTTGTCAGGGGAATGACCTGCCGCCATTGTGTCATGGCCGTCGAAAAAGCCATTGAGCGGCTTCCCGGTGTGGAGAGCGTCTTTGTCGATCTTGAGTCAGGCCGCGTGGAGATCACGGGCACAGGGGAGATGAGCAAAGACTCGATCAGGGCCTCTGTGGAAGACGAGGGATATTTCGTCGAGTCTTAATGAGATGAGGCTTTCAGGAAGGAGCCGAGCTCATTGATGTCCATTTCCCGGGAGAGCGGGTCGCGGGGAAAGAGAGACGGGCTGTTTTTTAATCCGCTTCCTGTGATGACAGCGGCCACTGTGGCAGAAGGATCGAGGGTTTTCTTCTTCACAAGAGTGTGGAGAGCAGCGATCACTGTGGCTGATGATGCTTCTGCATAGATCCCTTCAGAGGCCAGACAGGAAATCCCTTCGAGGATCTCCTCCTCAGAGACCGTCTCCCCCAGCCACCTGTTGTCCAGGGCCATGCGGAGAAAGGCCTGTCCTCCGGGAGGGTCTCCAGTGGTCAGGGCAGAGGCCACTGTTGTAAAATCCGAGAAGGGGATCACATGGCGGCTGTTTGTTTTCAGAGGAAGCGCCAGGGGGGCGTTATTGGCTGCCTGGACAAGGATCAGACGGGGGACCCGGGTGATGAGACCGGCTTTCTGAAGTTCTCTGAACCCTTTATGCAAACCTCGGGCGTGTCCGGTGGCTGATACCGGAAGAGCAAGATAGTCGGGCAAAGCTCCTTTGCACTGTTCCAGGAGCTCAAAAGAGAGGGTCTTGTAGCCTTCGATACGATGTGGCCCGTTTCCCGTGACCGTTCTCAGTCCGTATTTTCGGGTGAGGGAAAGGACTTGCTGCTTCAGGTGTGAGAAGGTGTCTCCTTTCAGGGTGATGACCTCCCCATGATGAAGGATCATGGGGAGGATCTTTTCGTCAGGTGTTCCCCGGGGAATAAAGATCAGGGTCTCAAGCCCGGCCCTTCGTCCGTAAGCAGCCATGGAATGGCCCATATTTCCTGTGGATATCGTCGCGCAACGCTGTTCTCCCCAAAGACGTGAGGCCTGGACGCAAAAAAAAGAGCCCCGGTCTTTAAAGCTCCATGTGGGATTGACCGTCTCGTTTTTCAGATAAAGGCGGGGGAGTCCCGTCCATCTCTTCATCGAATCCGTTGCTTCAAGATAGGGCGTCTCTCCTTCACCCAGAGAGAGAGACATATCCAGGGGGGCCAGAGGGAAAAAGTCCCTGAAACGTTCCCAGACGGTTTGTCCCCTGCGGATCTTTTTTTCACTGATCCCGGGGATAACGCACTCCAGCGGTGAACCCGCGGACGAGTATTCGGCAAGACTGTCCAGAGGGAAATGCTCTTTCCCGTCAAGGGAACGGAGAAAGGGTTTCTTGTCCATAAGGCGATTATAAGCCAAAACAGCAAAAGTGACCAGAAAGAATGAAACAAAGCGTAAAAAAGAGGTGTCTTATTATGAAAAAAGGGGGAAGCATGAACCGGTTTCAGGAGAAAGTCGTCCTCGTCACAGGTGGAACAACAGGGATCGGCCGCGCAGCCGTGAGGCTTTTTGCCCGTGAAGGAGCTCATGTCATCTTTACAGGAAGGCGGAGGGAGCCGGGAAGTGAGCTGGAGAATGAGATGCACAGAGAGAAGGCCCGGGCCGAGTTTGTCTCTTCCGATGTCTCCTCACCCGATGCTCTCTTTTCCCTCATCGAAGGCATTGAAAAAAAATACGGCGGCCTTGATGTCGCCTTCAACAACGCCGGTATCGACGGAGAACCCGGGAGGATCCTGGATTGCTCCCTGGACAACTGGGAGCGTGTCTTGCAGATCAACCTTTCCGGCCTTTTCTACTCCATGAAAGCTGAGCTGCCTCTCATGATGAAAAAGCAGAAGGGCTCTATTATCAACAATATCTCTGTATCCGGACACCGGGGATATCCCGGAGCTCCGGCTTATATCGCGAGTAAACACGGGGCAGCAGGACTCACGAAAGCCGCTGCTATGGAGTATGCTCACGCGGGGATCCGTATCAACGGGGTCTCGCCCGGATTGATCAGGACACCTATGACGGATAAAGACCGCGACAGAAAAGAGGACTACGACGCCTGGGTCTCCAGGGTGGAGCCTCTGGGGCGTATCGGTGAAGCTGAAGAGGTGGCCGAAGCTGTCCTCTGGCTGGCTTCAGACGACTCGTCCTATATCACGGGCCATCTTCTCGCTGTGGACGGCGGGATACTAGCCAAGTAAGGAGGATCGATGAGTGATTATAAAAAAATATTCCGGTCGAATAAAAACAAGATGATAGGAGGAGTCTGCGGAGGATTGGGTGAATACTTCAGTATCGACCCCAATATTATCCGGATCCTCTGTGTTGTCTCCGTCTTTTTCGGAGGGGCGGGGATCCTGGCCTATATCATCGCCTGGATCATTATCCCTCCCGAAACGATGGAGTGAGACAGGAGGTCATGATGAAACGTCTGATAATCGTCTTTTTTCTTGTGATCCTTGCCGTGTCTTCCTTATGGTGCGCCTATGCCCGGGAATGGAGGATCCCGAAGATTGTTCAAGCCCCGGAAATCGACGGAACGATTACAGCGGAGGAATGGGATGGGGCTTTCAGCACCGGAGAGATGCTTCAGACCTCTCCCGGAAACAATACGGAACCCACCGAAAAGACAGAGATCTTTATGGCAAGCGATGACCAGAACATCTATATCGGGGCCAAATGTTATTATCAGAATATCGATACCATGCGTCTCCACCACTGCAGCCGCGATGAGATGGATGATGTGGATCGGATCCATATCTATCTGGATTCTTTTCACACACGGGATAAAGCCTACTTTTTTATTGTGAACCCCTATGGCGAGCAGGGAGACGGGATCATTACCGGATATCATCAGATGGACTTTTCAAACGATATCTATTTTCAGTCAAAGGGAAAGACCTATGACTGGGGGTACACCGTGGAAGTGGCCATCCCCTTCAACAGTATCAAGTATGCCAGCGGGGACGAGGTCTCCTGGGGCGTCCTGATCCGCCGTTACATCCCGGAAAAGAGTGAGGAACTCAGCTCCAGGGTCTTTGACCGCGGAGAAGTCAACTATTATAAAAATTTCAATGACGCTGTCTTCTCCGGAGTCCCTTCCCGGGGCAACCTGATCCTGATTCCGGGAGTGACAGGAGTGACATCCGTCAGTGAAGACCTTATGAGAGGAGGGGAACAGAAAGAGGATGATTTCAGCGGGGAACTGAACCTGATCTATGAGCCCACATCGCAGATGACATTAAAAGCGACCTATAATCCCGATTACAGCACGGTGGAATCGGATCTCTTTCAGGTGGATGTGAACAACAAGTATCCCCTCTTTTTCGAAGAAAAAAGGCCGTTCTTTCTGGAAGAGACCAATCCGTTCAACGGGCCCATCAATATTTACCATACGAGGAGCATCGTCAATCCTCTGTGGGGGGCGAAAGTCTCCTATAACCGCGGGTCCAATGCCTTGTTCGCCATGGCTGCTCTGGATGAGGATGCTCCGGGAGAGCGGTTCGGCGCTACGGGAGAAGAGGATGCCCTCTGGGGATTTTCATCCTATAAGTATAACTTCGGGGCAGACGGTGATATGAGAGGCGCTGTGAGCATGCGCTCCTTCGACGGCAGGATCAACGGCGTCGCCAGCCTTGAAGCCAATTACCGTTTTGAAAACGGTTTCCATACGCATCATCAGGCTGTCTGGTCCCGGACAGAGACAGAAGATGGGGCGATCTCTTCACCGGCCTACTATTCGGAGATGACATTCGATGATGATATCTGGCACTTTGAACTGAATACCATGGCTGTGGGCCCTGATTTCCGAGCTGATATGGGATTCATCCCCGAAACGGGATTCCACCGTTATTACAGCATCAACAGAATGGTCGCCCGTCCGGGAAGAGATGATCTCTTTTTTAAATTCGCCGATATCTCCATGTCGGGATATATCAAGACGGATTGGGACCACAGCCGGCGCCTGGAGTCTGTTTTCGAGCCCTACATCACCTTCGGCTTTGACAGAAACCTGAGAGCCAGGATCTCGGCCGAGTATAAAAACGAGTATTTTAACGGCTCTTATTACCGGCAGAGGTTTAACGGGTTCTGGATCCAGTCCAATACCTTCCGCTGGATCGGGGGAAGTCTCTTCTACGGCTTTGGCGACCAGCTTTGGTATGATATGTCTGCTCCGGAGATCTGTCCCTTTACCCATCTGGAAGGAGATTTTTCCATCCGCCCCAACCGGATGTTCCAGGCGTTCGGACGTCTTGTGAGCAGCCATATGGAGGAGAAATACAGCGCCGATATCTTCGGCCTGGGAATGAAAGTCCAGTTCAACCGGTTTTTCTGGATCCGCCTGGAGTATCAGAGGATGAAAGTGGATATGGATGAGGCATCCATGCCTGACCGCGTGGAGTACTACCTCTATCCTCTCTTCGTCTATCAGCCCAGCTCCCTCCTCTCCCTCTCCACCGGATACAGGTATGGACACGGGGAGACCTCTCTTCCTCTTTTTCCTCTTGAAGAGAGCCGGACAAAGAGCTGGTTTATGAAACTCTCCTATACCCTGGATCTGATCTGATCCGCACATTGCGGGAGGGGGCGCAGCCTCTTCCCGCTTTTCTATTGAAAATCATGAAGAAAGACATAGACTTGAGAGACGACAGAAAGGACTCGTAATGAAACGATGCGCATTTCTTTCAGTGGGTGACGAGATCCTCCGGGGCTTGACGACGGATACCAATGCCGGATGGTTCGCACGGATCCTCTCTCCCCTGGGCTGGGAGTTTATCGAAGGACAGGTGGCCGGGGATTCGGTAGAGTCTATTGAACAAGCTCTTTTCAGGCTCAACGATGTGGACCTGATCCTCATTACCGGAGGATTGGGGCCCACAGAAGATGATGTGACACGGGAAGGCGTGGCTTCCTATCTCAAAAAAAAGCTGTTGTATCGGGAAGAGGTGTGGGATGAGATCAAAGAGCGTTTCAAAAAAAGCGGGCGGCCCATTCCTCCGTCCAATAAAAAACAGGCCGAGATCATCGAGGGTGCCGTTCCCGTAAAAAACAGCAACGGAACAGCTCCAGGCCAGATTTATGAAGAGGACGGGAGGATCATCCTTCTCCTCCCGGGCCCTCCTGCAGAGAACAGGCCCATGTTTCTCAGAGATATTCTCCCTCTGATCCGGGGAAAGGGCCCCGAGCCTGTCCTCAATGCCATCGTGGGTGTGGCGGGGGGAGGAGAAAGCCAGGTGGCCCGGATCGCCGAAGAGGCGGGCCTTCACGGAATCCGCACCGGATACTATTATAACAGCCAGGGGTGGGTGGAGATCCATCTCCATAACAGGACCCTCACGGAGAAAGAGTTCTTTTTACGAAAAAGACATCTGGAAGGACTTTTGCGGTCCGACCCCTCCCTCTTCCTGTTTTCAGGGCCCTCGCTCACCCGAGTCCTCTTTCAGGAGCTGGAAAGACAACAGCTCACCACGGCTTTTGCTGAATCTCTCACCGGAGGATTAGCCGGGGAGAGGCTGGTATCGCTGCCAGGGGCATCTCTTATATTCTTAGGAAGCATCGTGGCGTATGACAATGTGATGAAAGAGAGATGCCTGGAAGTGAGTCAAGAGACGCTTGCTGCCCATGGAGCTGTTTCAGAAGAGACAGCCCGGGAAATGGTGGAAGGGATTGTGAGGGTCACTGGAGCAGAAACGGCCCTCTCCTTTACAGGAATCGCCGGCCCGGCAGGGGGAACTCCTGAAAAACCCGTGGGGCTGACTTTTATCGGAACCTATGTCCGGGGACATATGGCTGTGGATCGTTTTCATTTCCGCGGAACACGGGACCGGATCCGGAACCAGGCGGTAAGCATGGGGTATGCCGGGATGCTCAGGATGACGGGATATACCTATAAGTAACGCAGCGGGGGCTCTCCGGTCTTATTGGCATAAAGCTCGATATATTTTTTTACGGGACTGTTGTTGATCTTGGGGTAGAGGACCTCTTCCACCTGGAAAAAACCCGTTGTGGATTCCATCTCAACGGCGATCCGTATGGGCCTTTCCTTGCCTTCTCTGATCTCCACGTGATTGATGGCCGTGGCTGAATAGCGATGGATATCACCGATTTTCGGCTGTTTGGAGAGCATGGTGGTGATCCTGGCTCGTCCGCGTTCCATGTCGCATCCGTCTCCGATAAGGACAACGCCGGCTTCGAGTGAATGAACCGGATGAGTCGCCATATGCCCTGTGATCCCCTCCAGGATCAGAGAATGAAGAGCGGCCCTGATCAGCGGGTCGTCATAAAAATGGGACAAGGTCCGTGTGATGATCGGGGAGGCCAGGACAGCACTGTGAAATTCGTGGTCATTACGGGAGACACCCATTCCGATATCGTGAAGCAGCGCGGCGATGACGATCGCGGCCAGCGAGTCGGCGGGGGAATACCCCATCTCTTTTTCGAGGTTAAACTGGACCCCCGCTTTTGTCAGCAGGCCCACCATGCGAATAGAGTTCAAAACGGCTTTTCTCATATGGACCGGGCCGTGGTCATTGAAACCCAGGCGTTTGATCGAGACCACATTGGCATATTCCTGGAGTGCCCGTGTCTCTTGATCATTGAAAAGATACTCGGCGATTCCCAGGGGTTTTCCCTTCAGGCTCTTGAGGATCTCCTCCTCGAGAAGCTCTTCTTTTTTTGATTTATTCATCTTGACTCCTTTCGTCGATCTTACGGCAAGAGTATAACGCGGTAAAGTTAATTTTCAATGAATGACACAAATGGCCATCCCGGGTTGTCTCAGAAAAAAAGGAGGGGGGATATGGGTTATGCTTTCGATTTTAAAGACATCTTCGATAAAAAGGTCTATCTGACATTCTACCGCAGTCTCCTGGAAGAAGACAAGGCTTCAGGAGAGGTGGATGAACTTCTCTCAAAATCACCGCGCAGGACAGGCGAACGTCTTCTTGATGTGGCCTGCGGCTTCGGGCGTCACAGCAACATCCTCTCCAGGAAAGGGTTCCGGGTGACAGGGATCGATACCAGCCGGGACTTTCTTGAAATGGCACGGGAGACAGCTCGTCAAGAGAAGCTGCAGACAGAATTCATCGAGATGGATATGAGAAAACTTCCTTTCGAGAAAGAGTTTGACATGGCCATTTGCCTGTTCACTTCTTTCGGTTACTTCCCCGATGCGGAAAACGAACAGGTGCTTGCAGGAATCAGCCGTTCCCTGGTCTCAGGCGGGATCTTTGTTCTGGATATCGTCAACAGGGACTGGATCCTTTCCAGGGGAGGGCAAGGGACTTTCCTCAACCGCCAGGGAGATGACCTCATGATCACGGAAGACTCCTATAATCCCATTGCCGACCGGCTGGAAAGCCGAAGAACGGTTGTTATCGGTTCTGAAAAGAAAGAGATGTCCATGACTCTCCGGCTCTACTCTCTGAAGGAGATCACCCTCAGGCTTGAAAAGCACTCACTCTTCGTTTATGATGTCAGGGGAGATTTCAGGGGCAATCCGTATTCGCTTACCTCACCGCGCTGTATTCTCTATTGCAGAAAAGGAGGGACAGGCGGCGGGATCAGCGAAACCTGGATCCCTGCCTTTCTTCCTCTTTAGAAAGGAGGACGGGATGACGAGATGTCCATGGTCAGAACAGAGCGGCTCTCATATGACAGCTTATCATGACACGGAATGGGGTATGCCGGCTTGCGATGACAGGGTCCATTTTGAATTCCTCGTACTGGAATCGGCCCAGGCCGGGCTGAGCTGGAACACCGTCCTGAACAAGCGTGAAGCTTACAGAAGAGCCTATCAGGGGTTTTGTCCTGAGAGCGTCGCCCGCTTCAGCGAAAACGAGATTGAAGCGCTGTGTCTTGACCGGGGGATCATCCGAAACAGAATGAAGATCGAAGCGTCCGTCAACAATGCACGGGTCTTTCTCAAAGTCGCCGGTGAATGGGGCTCGTTTTCCTCCTATCTTTGGCATTTTACACAATACAGGCCGGTCGTGGGCCATTGGGAACGGCAGGAGGAGATCCCTGCACAGACCTCCCTGTCTCAGCTTATCAGCAAAGATATGAAAAAGAGGGGATTCAGGTTTATGGGCCCGGTGATCGTCTATTCCCATCTCCAGGCTGTGGGTGTCGTGAACGATCACATCACAAGCTGTTTCCGGTATCAGGAGCTTCTGGATCACTACAGGACACCTCTTTTCACGGAGGCCATGGAGCGGCTGGGTTCCTCGGGACCCTGACATGGTGTCCCAACAGGAGCTACGATTCCTGACTTCGTTTTTCAAAGAGCTGGTCTCTCTTCTCTCACTCTGAAGAGGCGTTGACCATGATCCGGATTCATGTCACAATAGGGGAGAAAGGAGAGAATATGGATCCTCTGGCGCTCTTTGAAGCACGGAAAAGCATCCGTTCTTTTTCCCGGACATGTCCTTCCCACGAAGACCTGGAAACGATGGTGAACGCCGCACGCCTGGCTCCTACGGGGAAAAACAAGCAGAATTGGCATATTGTCTATACGGAAAACCGAAAGATCATCGAGAAGGCCGGGCAACTGATCAGTGGAAAAAGTGAAAGACTCAGAGAGATGATGCGAGATGACAAAGAGAAAGAGGCTCTGAAGAGGATCACACCGTTCGCCCTCTTTTTCCGGGAAGCCCCGTCTCTTGTCTTTTTCTTCCACGGTGAATATTCTGTGACAGGCCTTAGCGCGCTGAGACAGGCAGGCCTGAGTGAAGAAGCCGAGTCCATTCGTGAGGCTTCTCCGGGTATCCAGGGAGCGGCTGCGGCCATGGAGAATTTTCTTCTGTGCGCTGCTCATCTGGGATACGGGACATGCTGGATGACCGCTCCTCTTTTTGCTGCCCGTGAGCTGGAGTCTCTCATCGGACTGAAGCGGGACGGGTATCGCCTGATGGCTTTGACCCCGCTGGGGAGGCCTGTTCCCGGTTCTGATATCTCCCGTCCTGTAAGGAAACCGATCGGTGAGATGCTCACCGTGCTCCCGTGAAAAGAGATTCCATGACCTGGTTTGAAACGTTCCCCGTTATCCGGATGGACAGCGTTGTCCTGAGCCCTCTCTCTGAAGAAGATGGAACGGGGCTCTTCAGGCTCTATTCAGACCGGAGTGTCTGCCGTTTTTTGCAGAGAGACCCCATGGCAGATGAGGAGGAAGCGCTGAAACTCATCACAAAGTGGCGGGAGGACTTTTCCGTTCAGAGAGGGATCCGCTGGGGGATCTATGACAATAAAGAGGAGTCTCCCCGTCTTCTCATGGGGACGGTGGCGATCCATTATGTGGATATTAAAAACAAAAGAGCAGAACTGGGGGCAGACCTTCTGCCCTGTTACTGGGGCCGGGGGATCATCACCCGGCTCACGGAAAAGCTGAAAGAGATCGCCTTCCAACACCTGGAGCTCCATCGGCTGGAGATCCGCTGTATGCCTGAAAACAAAGCCTCTGTACGCATTGCATTAAAATCGGGGTTCACTTATGAGGGGACATTGCGTGATTATGTCTTCATCCCCGGAAAAGGGTTCACTGATGAGAGTGTCTACAGCCTCCTGGCCTCTGAATACGGCTCCTGACCCAGCCGCAGGTCCCGGAGAAGACTGCGGGGAGAGGTTTTTCCCTTGATAATTCATGATGTCATCATATACTATTAGTGTAAAGCGAGGATAAAATGAAAAAGATAATCTTTCCTGATGACGTCGGTTTGTTCGGCGAACCCAATGAGAATTCTGTCGAGTTTCAATTGAAACTGGGAGATGAGGAGTTCGTCCTTGAAAACTATGCAAAATCACTTGAGGCGTATCAGGCCGCTCTCAAATTCGGAGGGGCCTACCCCGATGTCTACAACAAGATCGGAATGATCCAGAATCTGCTGGGGCGGAAGAAGGAGGCGCTGGAGGCCTATGAGGAAGCTCTCCGCCTCAATCCGAACTATCTGGATGCCATTGTCAATATCGGGACAGTCTATGCCGACCTCGGGGACGAAGAGAATGCCATCGCCAGTTTTAAACGCGCTCTGACCATTGATCCCAATAATTCTGAAGCCCTGTTTAACCTGAGGCTTGCCACAACCAAGGAGACCGCTGCCGGCGGATTCAACCAGATCGAGTTCATGATCGATATCGGGAAATCCTATTACGATGAGGGGATGTACCGACAGGCTGTGGAGAAGTTCAAAGAAGTCCTCAAGATCAAACCCAATTATCATGATGTGGCACTCTTGTTGGCCAACTCCTATCTCCAGGAAGGATTCTACCCTCTGGCGCTGAATATCTATCAGGAGATCCTGATAAAAAAGCCGGAATGGGATATCGTCCATATCAATCTCGGGACACTCTACTATAATATGAAAGACTATGACAACGCGGTCCATTCATGGGAGAGAGCCCTGGACCTCGACGCAGACCCTGATAAAGTCAAAGTCTGCATCCGTGAAGCCCAGGAAAAGATGGAAAAAGGAGAGTAATCCATGCTGCAGTATTATAAAGAAAAGTTTCCGGTGATCCACGCTCCCTGCTATATTCATCCGCGGGGTGTTCTCATGGGGGATGTGGAGTTGGGACGGCATGTGAATATCTGGCCCGGCGCTGTTATCCGGGGAGATGTCAATTACATAAAAATAGGAGAGGGGACCAATATCCAGGATAATGCCGTGGTCCACGTCGCTCATGAGTTCCCGGCCATCATCGGGAAAAACGTGACTGTGGGACATGGAGCCATCCTCCATGCCTGCCGGATCGGTGACAGCTGCCTCATCGGGATGGGAGCGACAGTCCTGGACGGGGCTGATGTGGGAGAGTATTCCATTATCGGAGCCAACGCCCTTGTCCCCAAAGGAATGGTCATCCCTCCGGGAAGCCTTGTTGTGGGGATGCCGGCTGCAGTAAAACGCCCTCTGAAAGACGAGGAAAAAGAGTTCCTTGACGAGTCTGCACACCATTACTGGGAGCTGGCTCTGGACTACAAGGAGCTGGGAGACGCATGAGACGAAAAACATTTCTTTTGTTTGCAGTTGTTTTCCTGACGGGATTGACCGCCTTTATACAGGCGCAGGACTACGGGACAAATCTCGATACGGTTCTGGACAAGATCTATATGAAAGCCTCTTCAGACTTTCGACAGGGCCATTTTTCTGAGGCTCTTCAGGGATTCCGGGATTATATGAAAGCGTCCGGCCCTTCTGATCCACGCCTGGCGGATATCTATATGAATACCGGGCATATCTACAGATATGCTCTGAAATATGACAAAGCCCGGGCCTTTTACTCCGGAATCATTGAAAAATTCCCCGATTCCGGGCTGACCATGGGGGCACAGTTCTATATCGCCAGGACCTATGATGAAGAAGGCCATTTTTCACAGGCCCTGGATTATTACAACAACATCGTCCTCTCTCTCACCGTGGAGGACAATATCAAAAAGATCGCCCAGGATCAGATGGCTTCCATCGTTGAAAATGAACTCAATACAGCGGAACTTGAACGGGTCCTCCTCACTCTTCCCCCCGGGGCGTCATTGAAAAAAGCCTATATGAAACTGGGGCAGACTCTTCTGGAGAGAAAAGAGTACAAAAGGGCGGAGCGTATCTATGATAAGATGAAAGAAGCCGGGTTTCCCGAAGAAGCGGAACGTTATATCCGCCTGGCTCGTTTAAAGGGAGAGTTCCCCGGAGCAAAGATCGGATGCCTTCTTCCCCTGACCGGGAAATACGCTCAGATCGGTTCCCGCCTTTTCCATGCAGTCTCCCATGCCCAGGATTATAAAAATAAATTTTTAAAAGAGGAACAGAAGCTGGTCCTGTTGAAAGCGGACACGGAAAGCGATCTCTCAAGGATCCCGCTCCTTTATGAAGAGCTGGTCAGGTCGGGGGCTTCTGTCATCCTTGGCCCCGTCCAGTCGGAAGCCGCTGAACTTCTGAAACCCTACGTGGACAAGTACAAAGTCCCTGTGATCTTTCTCATGGCCAGCGATCCGGGGATCCCGGACAAGAGCCCTTATTTTTTCCGAAACTCCATCCGAGTGGCTGATGAAGCGTCTGCTTTGGCTGAATACGGGCTTAAAGAGCTGAAACTCACCAACCTGGCGGTCCTTATCCCCAATGATCCCAAAGGGTTTGCCACCGGCGAGATCTTCAGGAAAAAAGTCACGTCCTATAACGCCGTTCTTTCTGTGTTTGAGACTTACAATAAAGGGGATACAACGTATACGCCTCAGCTTCAGAGAGCCCTGGACTCTTTCGTCGACGGCCTTTTCGTCTACGGGACTAATGCAAAAGACCTGCAGCAGCTCATGCCGTCCATTCCCTACGTGGGACTCAAAGTCTCTGTCATGGCCGATTCCACGCTCTTCGACGATTATCTTTTCAGAGTCCTCGGAGACACCATAAACGGAACGATCATCGCCACGTATTACAACACGTCTGATTTCGGGATCATGGAAAAGGATATCTTCGACTCTTTTAAAAAGAGATACAATTACTCTCTGGATCAGTATACGATTCTGGGGATCGACGCATTGGATGCCGCCTATGAAGCTGTCAAGATCAGCGGTGGACTCTCCGGTGACGGACAGATCACAGAGGCTCTTTACAATCTTGACGAGTTCCAGGGGTTATGCGGTAAGATCACGGTTTTAAAAAACGGAGATTTTTACAAAAAGATCGTCCTCTATAAGGTCGTGGACAACAGACCGGAACCGGTGAAAGCAGAGCTTGATGGGGCCCATGTTGTGGAGATACCATAAGCTTTTCATCCCGGCTTTTTTTGTCTGTCTCATCGCCATTGGAACAGTCTCAAAACTGCCGGATCTTGACATTCATCTCCGGTTGTTCACAGGACAGGATAAGCTTTTCCATTTTTTTGAATATGCCCTTCTGGCTGTAACCGGGCATATCGCTTTTCGTTTTGTCCCCCGGAGGCGGCGGAAACTCTTCCTCTTTGCTCTTCTCTTCATTGCCGCAGATGAGCTTCTCCAGGCCTTTATTCCGGGAAGAGAGCCGGATTTTTGGGATGCTGCCGCCGATCTGGCCCCGTTCATCATCCTCTCTCTCTTTCCTCTCCCGATTCCCTACAAGAGCGCCGATGTCTCCGGATATGAGGAGACAAAAGCTTTTGAACTTCTCCGTTCGGTCATCCCGGGCAAGATATTCACCCATGGACAGAAGGACGGGGAGATCTCGGTTCTGATCACCCAGGAGACGATCACCTTTCTCTATTTCGGTTCCACAATCCTCACCCGTTCTGTGGACCAGTCACAGCCGGACAGGGGGCATGTCATCAAACGCGAGATCTATGATGTCTTTTCCCTCATCCATGACCGCAGGCTCTCACCCTGGGGGCTTCTTTTTCAGACCCGTCCTCACAAGGTCATGCATTATCTTCCTCATCAGGATCAGAAGACGTCTCTTCAGGACCTTTTCCGTGTCCGAAAAGACAAGATCGGGCTTCTTGAACAAGTCTATGAGACAGAAAAGAAGATCATGCCCCGGGTCAAGGGGACAAATGCTCTCTATATCGGGATCCCCTTCTGCCCGTCAAAATGCGCCTACTGCTCATTCACATCCTATTCAAAAGAGAAGTACAGCAGATTCTACACACCTTTTGTTGAAGCCCTCTGCATGGAGATGGAAGAGCGTATCCCTGCCCTTGACGGCCCGGTCTCCATGATCTATATGGGTGGAGGTACTCCGTTTACGCTGGAAGACGCGGATATGGACCGGATCCTTGACCTGGCTACGAAAAAGGCCGGGCATCCTCCTCTTCTTGAGTTTACTGTAGAGGCAGGACGTCCGGAACTCTTCACGAGACTCAAGTGCGAAATCCTGCGAAAGCATGGCGTCAACCGGATCGCTGTCAACCCTCAGACGATCCATGACTCAACATTGGAGAAGATGGGACGCCACGCGACAAGGGACGATTTTTTGAGAGCATACACCGCAGCTTTTGAAGCAGGGTTTGAGATCATCAATACGGATATCATCTTCGGGCTCCCGGGAGAATCGTTTTCCCACCATCAGGAGACACTGAAAGCACTGGTGGGACTGGAGGGAGTCAATAATATCACCATCCATGCCCTTGCTCCCAAACGAGGGGCCAGGCTTGATGCCCGGGGAATGGAGACGAGGGCGGTGCTGGAGAGATCCTTTGATTATGCCCAAAAGCTCCTGGCTAGTCGCGGGTTTTCTCCCTATTATCTTTACAAACAGCGCCATATTGCCGGAAACCTGGAAAATATCGGATATGCAAAAGAGGGGAAAGAGAGCCCTTATAATGTGGCCATGATCGGGGAATTGTGTCATATTGCGGGATTCGGTGTGGGAGCCAGCACAAAGATGAAAAAAGAGTACGGGATAGAGACTCGGAAAAATCCCAAAGACCTGGCTCTCTATATCGAAACCATGAGGAGACTTTATGGATCAGCGCATTGAACTCAGCGCAGAGATCACTGAAGCCATGCGCGTGGATCTCTATCTGGCTGAAGAGCTGGAATGGGCCAGCCGAAGCACGGTTCAGAAATGGATCAGAGAGGGATGTGTGAGACTCAGAGGAGAAGTCTGCACAAAACCCGGAAAGAAGATCTTCCCCGGGGAATCCCTCTCCCTCATCGTTCCCCCGGAAGAGCCCTCGGAGGTCATCCCCCAGGAGATCCCTCTTGATATCGTCTACGAGGATGACTATCTCGCCATCGTGAACAAAAGGCCGGGCCTGGTGGTTCACCCGGGAGCAGGCAATCCGGATGGGACCCTGGCCAACGGGCTGCTCTATTATTTTCAACATGTTTCAACAGTGGATACCCTCAGGCCAGGGATCGTCCACAGGCTGGATAAAGAGACATCCGGCCTTCTGATCACAGCCAAAGACAATCACACCCATTGGAAACTTGCAGAGATGATCGCCGAAAAACGAGTCACGAGACTCTATTGGGGGATCATCCTCGGCCATTTTGACGAGGGCCGGGGACGTATTGAGACAGAATTGGGACGGGATCCTTACAACAGGGTCAAAATGGCGGTTGTCTCCAGGGGGAAGGCGGCTGTGACCTCGTGGGAGACACTTGAAGAGTATGCCGGGTTTTCCCTTGTCGAGTTCCGGCTCTTCACCGGACGGACCCATCAGATCCGTGTCCATGCCTCCTTTATGCGTCATCCCATTCTCGGAGACAGGCTTTACGGCGGAATCTCGGGAGCGGGCCCCTTTCAGAAAGTGGATCGGCAGATGCTCCATGCCAGAGAACTCGATTTCATCCATCCCATAACAGGACAGCACATCTCTCTGACAGCGCCTCTCTTCCCTGACATGGCCGGGGTTCTGGAGATATTACGGGGCGGTTTTTAAGGAACGATCCTGCGGGGGATAAGCGGGTTGATCCGTGAAAGGATTTCGTAGTTGATGGTTCCCGCAAGTGCGGCCATGTCATCGGCTGTCACTTTCTCATCACCGGAACTTCCCAGAAGGACAACCTCATCATCAAGACGGCATTCCGGAATATGGGTGATATCCACAATGATCATGTTCATACAGACCCGGCCTCTTACGGGAGCTCTTTTCCCGCGGATAAGGACATGGCCTGAATTCGAGAGTTTCCTGTCATAACCGTCGTAATAACCCACAGGGAGGATAGCCAGGCGAGTGGGGCGGACGGTCTTGTAGGTGCAGCCGTATCCGATATAAGCATCGGGCTCCACATCTTTGATCTGGCCGATGCGTGTTTTCCATGTGAGAACAGGACGGAGGCTGAGGTCTTTTGATGACTGAGAACGGAAGGAGAGGGCTGTCTCCCTGGAAGACCAGTACCCGTATGAGGAGATCCCTGTGCGGACCATCTGGTAATGTGTCTCAGGAAAGAGGATCGTTGCTGCGGAGCAGGCGATATGGTTCTTTTGCGGAGAGAAGCCGGCCTCGTGAAATCCGCGGATAAAATCCTGAAAGAGGGCCATCTGTCTTCTGGCGTAGGAGTGATCGCTGGTATCTTCGATATTTGCAAAATGAGTCGATAATCCGTCCAGGATGATCCAGGGGGATTTTCTGAGCAGATCGGCATACTCCGGGATCTCTTCAGGAAGAAGTCCCTGGCGATGAGTCCCGGTCTCGCATTTCAGTGTGATCCTGATGCTCTTCTTCTGTCGTTGAGCCTCATTGGCAAGAGCCGGAATGAGGCTGGAGTTGGTCAAAACAGGGGAGAGGTCATGGAGGACGATCTCTTCAAGCTGACTTTCATTGGCATAACCCAGAATATGGATCTCTTTTGAGATCCCCCGCTGACGCAGGAAGACCCCGTCTTCAGGAAGATGGACTCCGTAGCTGTCCACAGGGGAGGCGGGCTGTTCAGCGATGTCGGCGACCTGCGCTAACCCGTGACCGTAACCGTTGGCTTTGACCACAAACATGAGGGATGTCCCTGATGAGAGCAGGCTCTTCAACCCTCTCAGGTTGCCGAGAAGAGCTGATTCAGAGACTTCGACCCAGGTATTGTCCAGAGGCATGCTACTCCAGCCGGCTGATCATGGACCGGGCTCTCCGCGAATAGTATCCGTCTCCCGGCTCCAGTGTGAGGTAGTGCTTGAGGTTGTCCAGGGAAAGACGCTTGTAACTGGGGTTTTTTGACCTGTCGTAGATCTCGAAATAGATATAGCCCAGCCCGTAATAGGAGAGTGAATAACCGGCATCGTAGCGCTGAAGGAGTTTCAGCTGATCCACGGCATTATTGTAATTGTTCGTATAGAAATAGGCCATGGCCAGCTGATAACGGATATAGTGGTGTTGATCGTGACGGACAAGGTAATTATGGAAAAACGAGATGGCTTCGGAAAATTTCTGTTCGCGCATATAGAGAATAGCGATCTTCTCCACAAGATAGGAGCTTGTGTTTCCCAACTCATAGGAGTTCATATAGTATTTGAGTGCTGCAGAGTTGAACTTCTGAAGTTCATAGACACGCCCGAGGTAGTAATGGACATCATACTTCCTGGGGTATTGTTTTTCAATCCCGTGAAGAAGAGAAAGGGCTGAATCATAATCTCCCAGGGATGTCAGGAGGCGCCCTTTGAGGACCCGGGCTTTGTAATTATCAGGCTCTCTGTCGAGGATCGTCTCCAGAAGATCACTGCACTGGGTATATTCTTCTTTATTATAATGGTCCAGGGCCATGGAAAGAAGCGTCATCGTATCCACGGTAATGATGTTTCCCATATCTTCAATGGGCTCTTTTTTGACGAGTTTATCCTTGTGTGCACAGGAGTAAAGGAAGGATGAAATCAAGAGGGCGATAATCAGTTTTCTCACAGAAACCTCCTTTGAAATTCCGCTGTTGTCCGACAAGAATATCACAGCAGGAAAGAGATGTCAACTCGCACCCGAAAGAGATCTGTCACTTTTCATATTGACACCCGACTCAATCTTCTTATAATCAATGACACGTTGAAGGGGCCCATAGCTCAGTTGGTAGAGCTACCGGCTCATAACCGGTCGGTCAGTGGTTCGAATCCACTTGGGCCCATATGACAGGAGCTGACATTTTGCTGGAACAAAGGACATTGCGATTGATTTTATGTTTTTTAAGGTGCACCCCGGGTGCACCTTTTTTTTTGATATAAAGTAAGGAGGAATTATGGAGTCATATCTTGAGATTCTTCACGAGATCGCTGACATTATCACTAATAGCGAAGAAATGCGCCATATCGTTGAAGAAAAACCGGAAGAACTCAAGAAGAAAGAATCCGAATTGAGTCGTCTGAGGGAACAGAACGAGGATACGGAAAAACAGATCGAAGAGATGCGTAAAGAGCTGGCGGGGATCGATATGGATCTCAATGCCAACCGGCTGCTGCAGAAGAAGTACGAGAATCAGCTCCTTCTGGTGAAAAAAGCCAAAGAGATGACAGCGCTGAACAATGAGATCTATAATGTGAAACGGCTTATCGATGAACTCACTGCAAAACGGCATCAGAAGGGAGACGAACTCGAGACTCTCAACGACGCCTATGAGACTGCCAAAGAGGACTATGAGGCCAGGGAAGCCGAACTCGGGCGTGAACGTACCCTTGTGGAAGAGAAGATCAGTGAGTTGAAACCGGAATATGATGCGCTCAAGAACATGAAGGCCGATCTGCTGAAAAAACTTCCGCCTCATGTCTCGGGCATGGTCAGGACCATGGAGAAAGCAGGGAAATTCCAGCATATCATCATGGCCACGGTGAACAACGGCCACTGCGGTGTGTGTAAGATGCAGCTTCCTCCCCAGCTTGTCTCCGAAGTCAGGCGGGCCCGTGAAGTGAAGCAGTGCCCCTATTGCGGGAGGATTCTTTTTTGGGACCGGACATAGAGGCTCTCTTCCAGTCTCTTCAGCAGAAGATCCGTGAAGGAGCGGACGCCTCTGCTGTCTTTTTATCCCTCGGCCGGGAAGAGAGGTCTCTCCTGATCCGATGGCTTTCACAGGACCGTAAAGACTTGTCCCGCAGCAGGAAGACGTCAGAGCAGGCTTACCCGGGAGAGGGAGAAGCTGTGGCTTTCTGCGACGGGGCTTCCAGGGGGAACCCCGGTGAAGCCGGGTACGGGTACACGATCCTTTATCCCCATGGGAAAAAAGAAGAAGGCTGGGGGTATTTGGGGAAGGCCACGAATAATTACGCTGAGTATTGCGGGATCCTGGCTGCTTTGCACCGCCTTGCAGAAGAAGGAGTAAAGCGAGCGCTTATCCACCTGGACAGCGAGCTTGTGGTCCGGCAGCTCAACGGAGAGTACCGCGTCAAGAGTCAGAGCCTGAAAAAGCTCTATGACGAAGCCTGCAGCCTCAAGGCGATGTTTGACGCTCTCCGTATCAGGCATGTCCCCCGCTTAGAAAATGCCCGGGCTGACAGCCTGGCCAACAAAGCCATCGATACCTGCGAAACAGATCATTTTTCTCTTGATTATTGAACCGATTGTCACGTATGATACACCAGAAGCGGGACGGATAGCCGCGCTTGCGTCATGCAGGTGAGGAAAGTCCGAACACCACAGGGCAGGGTGCCGGATAACATCCGGAGAAGGCGACTTCTGGAAAGTGCCACAGAAAAGAACCGCCTGCCGCATGGCAGGTAAGGGTGAAAAGGCGAGGTAAGAGCTCACCGCTTCTGCGGTAACGCAGAAGGCTGGGTAAACCCCACCCGGTGCAAAACCAAATAGGAGGGGCTGCGGCGGCCCGTCGCTTACCCTCGGGTAGGTTGCTTGAGGCAGATGGCGACATCTGTCCCAGATAAATGGCTATCCGGCTGCTTTCAGCAGCTGACAGAATTCGGCTTACAGTCCCGCTTCACTTCTTCAGATTCCGAACAGATCCCGGGCCCCCGATCGGCTGATCTCTAAAAACTTATCAAGATCCATTTTGATGAGTGAAGAGACTTCTTCGGCCACATAGGAGACATTGAGAGGGGTGTTGGTCTTTCCGCGAAAGGGGACCGGGGCAAGATAGGGAGAATCAGTCTCAATAAGCAGCCGGTCGGCGGGAAGGGAGGCCACCACTTCCCGAAAGGGGATATTTTTTTTATTCTGAAACGTCACGGGGCCTGAAATTGAGAGATAGTAGCCCATGTCCATGACGGCCCGGGCCATGGGTCTGTCTCCTGAAAAGGAGTGGAGGACTCCGCGGACACGTCCGTTAAAGGCCTTGAGGATCTCCACTGTATCATCGTGACTCTCTCTGTCGTGAATGATGACCGCCTTTTTATGGTGAGCAGCGATCTCCATCTGTTCAGTGAAGATCTTTTTCTGGACATCCGGCGGGTCTTTCATCCAGTAATAATCCAACCCGATCTCTCCCAGGGCGGCGGCTTCGTCTTCTGCAAGCATCCCGCTGAGGCGGTCCAGAAAGCGTTGGTTCCCCTGGGAGGCATACGAAGGATGAAGTCCCACGGCCGCTTTGATGAAAGGGTGTTTGTAAGCAAGAAGAAGGGATTCTTCGCTGCTCGTTTCGTCGTAGCCCACATTGATACAGAAATCAAGAATGCGGCCGCACTCCTCGATAAGAGAATCGCGGAATGAGGAAAATTGCTTCATGTTGAGATGGACATGGCAATCGTAGAGGTTCTTCATCGGGCTCCTCAGTCTCTCTGGCGGGGCATGAGAAGGATGGTGGAGCGGAGGTCCTCGCAGTCCCGTGCTTTATTCCAGCTGTCCAGAAAAGAGTTCTCCTGCAGAAGCTGGGCCACAGCCATCAAGGCCCTGAGGTGATATGTCCTCTCATCAGCTGTCCCCAGGAGGACAAAGACAGCATGGACGGGAGGGGAGCCTTTTTCCCATTCGATCCCTGCCCGGCTCCTGGCAAGAACGATCTCAAATTTCTCTTTTCCCGGAATGATAATATGGGGAATGGCAATGCCGGGGATGATGTTCGTCGAGGAGGCCTCTTCTCTCTTGCAGAACTGGCTGACGATCTCTTCACGGGACAGGTTCAAACGGGAAGTCAGCTTGTCTGCAAGAAGGCTGAAGAAAGCTTCACGGCCAAGGGGCCTGTCCACATCAAGGACCAGGCTTCTCCTGATCAGTTTATCAAACCGGTCTTCCGTGATATCGTCTCTGTCCTGGAGGATCATGAGAAGTTCCTGTTCCAGCTGCTTTGTGGAAGAGTCGGCACTGAGATTTTTATCCATCATGCGCTCAGCCATGAGGACCAGGGCCGATTGAGTGTGGGCGCACTGACGGGCGAAGAGAAGATAGGCTCCTAATGTCAGGAGAAGAAAGAGGCCCATGAGAAGAAGCGTTTTGGGCCCCATCTCGATGATCAGGTAGATGTAAGAAGCGATGGCGAACAGTTGAAGAAGGGGGAACAGGGGGGCTTTGAAACTGGGCCTGTAGTTTCTCACCCTGGAATAACGGATGATGATCAGAGAGAGGTTGTCGAAGATGAAGAGAAGAAGCATGAAAGCCGAAGCGATCTTCACCAGCTCTTTGATGTGAAGAAGGAGGATGGAGACGAGGATGAAAAGCCCGGTAAAAAGGATAGAGACATAGGGTGTTTTGAATCTGCGGGAGACCTTGGACATGAGGGGAGGGAGAAGAGTATCCCGGCTCATGGCCAGGGGTGACCGGGATGCGGACATGATCCCGGCGTTTGCTGTTGTGATAAAGGCGAAGATGGCGGCCAGAGCAAGAAGCAGCCGCCCGGGCAGGCCGAAAAAGACCCCGGCGGCATCGGAGACCGGAGTCAGGGTGGTGATCAGGGAGTGATGAGGTAGGACACCCACGACGATGGCCACGACGATCACGTAGATCACATTCACTGTGATAAAAGCATAAAGCATGGCTTTGGGGAGATTCCTGGCTGAATCCCTGATCTCTTCGGCCATGTCGGCGATCTTAGTCAATCCTCCGAACGAGATAAAGACCATGCCCGTGGCCGCGAAGAGGGCGGCATATCCTTTTCTGAAAAAGAAGTGAAAATGCTGCGCATTCATGGCAGGATAGCCGAAGATCATAAAGAGCCCGAGGATCGCCAGGAGGAAGACGACAAGAAGGCTCTGGAGCTTTCCGGAATGTCTGGTGCTGATAATATTGAGAAGAGTGAACAGCAGGGTGAAGGCTGCCGCAATAAGACGGATATGAAACTCGGAGAGGTGAGGATTGAAAAGGAGGGCAAATGTCCCGATCCCCACGAGAGCAAAGGCGCTTTTGGACGCTATGGAAAACCAGTTGGCGATGCCCGCGGCAAAGCCCGCCGGAGTCCCGATGATCCGGTTGATATAAAAATAGGTTCCTCCGGCTTTGGGCATGGCTGTGGCCAGCTCTGCTTTGGCGAAGATCGTCGGAACCATGAGAAGGCCGGCAAGGCAATAGGCAACGATCACAGAAGGGCCTGTCAGGGAATAGGCCAGGCCGGGAAGAACGAAAAGGCCTGAGCTGATCATGGCCCCTGCAGCGATACTGAAGGCGCTGAAGAGGGAAAGTTCTTTTTTCATAAGCTCCTTTCTGTCCCTTCTCATTTTACGGGAAAGTCATCTTTTTATCAAATGAAAAATCTCTCCTTGACGTTCCCGAAAAAGGGCTATATATTGTATGTAAACGCTGGGAAACATACCAAATATGGATTTAAGTGCAAGGGAGGCTTTATGTTAGAGCGTATTGTGAAACGGAACGGAGAGAAGGTCCCGTTCGACAGGGACAAGATCGAAGAGGCGATTTACAAGGCGGCCAAGGCCGTGGGAGGGTACAACAGGACATTGGCCCGCTCCCTGACGGACAACGTGGTCACCGTTCTGGAAGAGGAGTTCGAAAAGCGTATTCCCGGCGTGGAGGATATCCAGGATATCGTCGAGAAAGTCCTCATTGAAAACGGACATGCCCGGACCGCCAAAGCCTACATCCTCTACCGTAAAGAACAGGAAGTCCTCAGAGAAGCAGAAAAGGTGCTTCTTGACGTGGAGAAGACCATCGACGGTTATATCGGCATGAAAGACTGGAGGGTCAATGAGAATTCCAACTCGGGATACTCCTTCTCCGGACTTCTCATGCATACGGCAGGAAGTGTCATCGCCAACTACACTCTGAAAAAAGTCTACACGTCAGAGATCGCCCAGGCCCATATCAACGGGGATTTTCATATTCACGACCTCTCCATGGGGATCGCCGGATATTGTGCCGGGTGGTCCATCAAAGAACTCTTGTGGGAGGGGTTTAACGGTGTTCCCGGGAAAGTGGAATCCGGGCCGCCGCGTCATCTCCATTCCGCCCTCATGCAGATGGTCAATTTTCTCGGGACAATGCAGAACGAGTGGGCCGGAGCCCAGGCCTTCTCCTCGTTTGACACCTATCTGGCTCCCTATGTGAGGCAGGACGGCCTCTCCTATGATGAGGTGAAACAGGCTGTCCAGACGTTTGTCTTCAACCTGAACATCGCTTCCCGGTGGGGAGGGCAGACCCCCTTTACAAATCTGACTTTTGACTGGACTGTCCCCGAAGATATGAAGGACCAGCAGGCTGTCTGGGGCGGCACCCTCATTGAGACCCCCTACAGTGATTTTCAGAAAGAGATGGATATGATCAACCGGGCCTTCCTGGAGGTGATGATCGAAGGAGACTCCAAAGGACGGATCTTTACTTTCCCTATCCCAACCTATAACATCACAACGGATTTTCAATGGGAGACGGAGAATGCCGGGCTTCTTTTCGAGATGACAGCAAAGTACGGTATCCCGTATTTTCAGAATTTTATCAACAGCTCGCTGAAGCCTTCCGATGTCCGGTCCATGTGCTGCCGTCTTCAGCTTGACCTCAGAGAACTGAAGAGCCGGACAGGGGGCCTCTTCGGAAGCGGGGAAAAGACCGGAAGTATCGGTGTCGTGACCATCAATCTTCCCAGGATCGGGTATCTCTCCCGGTCCAAAGCCGAATTCCTGGGACGTCTTGAATATCTCATGGACCTGGCCCGCGAATCTCTTGAACTCAAACGGAAAGTGGTCAGAAAAAATATGGAAAACGGCCTGTTGCCCTATTCAAAACGTTATCTGGGGACATTAGACGGCCATTTCAATACCATCGGCCTCGTGGGGATGAATGAAGCCCTTCTCAATTTCCTGGGCAAGGATATCGGCTCTCCTGAAGGGAAAGAGACGGCTTTGGAGATCCTCCGGTTTATGAGAGACAAACTCTCTGATTATCAGGAGCAGACGGGGAACATCTACAACCTCGAGGCGACTCCTGCCGAAGGGACATCCTACCGTCTGGCCAAGATCGATAAAGAGCGGTTCCCCGAGATCATCACCCAGGGAGAAAATGAACCTTACTACACCAATTCCTCTCAGCTGCCTGTCCATTATACGTCAGATGTCTTCACCGTTCTGGATAATCAGAATGAGATCCAGGCCCAGTATAACGGGGGAACCGTGGTCCATATTTTCCTCGGGGAGACAGCCCCCGGGTACGAAGCTGTCCGCGAGCTCATCAGCAAGGTCGCCCATAACTACAAGATCCCTTATTTCACCATTTCCCCGACTTTTTCCGTTTGTGAAGAGCACGGCTATGTCCGTGGAAAACAGGAGTCCTGCCCGCAATGCGGCCGGGAGATGGAAGTCTACAGCAGGGTGGTGGGGTATTACAGGCCGGTGAAGCTTTGGAACAAAGGAAAAAAAGAGGAGTTCAGAGAGCGTGTCCCCTTTACCATGTAGTTTTTCGCATCGGATCGCTTCTCCTCCGGGACTCTCTCTTATCGACTATCCCGGAAAGGTCGCTGCCCTTGTCTTTTTCAGGGGATGTAATTTCAGGTGTCCCTATTGTCATAATCATACGCTTCTGGGACAAGGGGAGGGCGAGGATGACGATCTGGTCACAACCCGGCTTCTCGAGATGAAGAGGCTGGCGGATGCTCTGGTGGTGACCGGTGGGGAGCCCACCTGGGGGGAAGGGCTTCTCCCCTTCATCGAGACAGCCTGTGATATGGGATACAACGTGAAACTTGACACCAACGGGTCAGCACCTGATTATCTCGAAACGCTTCTTGGCAGGGGGCTGGTCTCCTATGTGGCCATGGACCTGAAACATACACCGGAAAAGTACAGGGAAGCCTGCGGAGTCTCTGTGGACACGGGACTCATCCGCAGAAGTGCAGAGCTCATCCTGAAAAATGCTCCGGGATACGAATTCAGGACGACTCTGGTCCCCGGGATGCATACCGCCGACGATGTTGCCGAGATCATCAGGTCTTTTTCCCTGGAGAAGAGCCGACGGTATGCCCTTCAGCAGTATGTTCCCCGGGAGGGAACGGGTTTTCCTGCCTGGACCCGGCGGGACTGGACTGAGATCACAGCTCCGTTCCGAGGTGTCCGTCATATTGAGATCAGGGAGGAGTTATGACTGATATCATTGCGGCGATGCTCACCCCGGCGGTCATGATCAATGTCTGCGGGCTGCTGCTGCTCTCCACAGCAAACAGAAACTCAAGGGTCATCGACCGGATCCGCCATATCAACGTTGAGCTGATCAGGGGGAATGTGTCTGAAGAGGTCTGTATCAATTACCGAAAACAGCTGATTCTTTTTAAAAGACGGAGCAAAATATTGAAAAATGCCTTGATGATCAATTATACAGCACTGTTGCTCTTTATTATCACATCACTTTCTATTTTTCTCTCTGCTTACTGGGAGTTGAACCCGGTCATCACTCTTGTCTTTCTTCTGAGCGGGTTTGCGGCTCTGGCCCTCTTTTCAGGGCTTCTCATCCGGGAGGGCTCCATTCATTTCGAGACCACGGCTCTGGACATGGAACTGGCAGCCTTCTTTACAGAACAGACGGATGATGGCAAGGGCGAGAGAGAAAAGAGTTGATTTCCCGTTATCACGGGGTATAGTCGTGAAAAAAGGGGGAGAGAATGAGTAAAAGAGCGTTCAGGGATGAGACATGTCAACAGAGTGATATCGAAAAATGGCAGGAACAGGCCCGTCTGTGCAGGGGGGATATCCTCACCATGACCAGTGTGGCCGGCAGCGGACATCCGGGAGGGTCTCTCTCTTCCATCGATTTCCTGACCCTTCTCTATGACCAGATGGCTCATTTTCCCGACCGGCCCTGCAGCGAAGAACGCGACTATCTTCTTGTCTCCAACGGACATATCTCTCCGGCGCTCTACGCTGTCCTGGGAAGGAACGGTTATTTCCCTTATGAAGAAGCCCTGGAAGGCTTCAGAAAAGCGGGGACTCCCTACGAGGGCCATGTGGACACCAAAGTCCCTGGTGTGGAATGGATCACCGGCAATCTCGGACAGGGGCTCTCAACCGCAGCGGGCATCGCTTTAGGGCTCAGATTCCAGGGCAAAGAGAACCATGTCTTCTGTGTCATGGGAGACGGCGAACAGCAGAAGGGACAGATTGCAGAGACCCGCCGTTTTGCTTCAAAGTTCAATCTGCACAACCTCACTGTCCTGATTGATTACAACCGTCTGCAGATCTCCGGCGATGTGGATGCCGTGATGAAAGTCGACCTTGTGAAGGAATACCGGGCCTCGGGATGGGAGGTCATGGAGATCGACGGGCATGATTTCAAACAGATCTACAGCGCCCTTTATCAGAGTATCCATCAGAAAAAAGGGCCCGTGATGATCCTGGCCCGGACCGTCATGGGAAAAGGGGTCTCCTTCATGGAAAATGATGAAAAGTGGCACGGGCAGGCCCTGGGGGAGGAACAGCTTCATGATGCTCTTGGCGAACTTGGTGTCGAAGACCGTTTTGATGAGATGAGACAAAGAAGAGCCTCCCGGCCCCTGACAACCTGCAGCAAGGTGAAAAAGAGCTACGGGACTTTTCATCCCGGGGAGAGGATCGAATATGAGCCTTCACAGAAGACGGATAACCGGTCAGCGTTCGGAAAAGCGCTGGAATCCCTCGGAGAAGCCAACAAGGGAAAGAGCGTGGTGCTGGATTGCGACCTGGCCGGATCGGTGAAGACCGGGGATTTTGCAAAGAGATGGCCCGGTTCATTTTTCCAGGCGGGAATACAGGAGCACAGCACAGCGTCCATAGCGGGAGGGATCTCAGCTACGGGGCTGCTCACCTTCTGGGCTGATTTCGGAGTCTTTGCCGCAGATGAAGTCTATAATCAGTTGAGGCTCAATGATATCAATCAGACCAATATCAAGATCGTTGCGACACATTGCGGACTGAATGTGGGGGAAGACGGAAAGACCCATCATGCGATCAACTATGTGGGGCTTCTCCGCTGCCTCTACGGGTTTCATCTTCTCACCCCGGCTGACCCCAATCAGACAGACGCCATGGTCCGTTATGCTGCTGTCCATGACGGGAATTATTTCCTGGCCATGGGCCGGGCCAAGACCCCTGTGATCCTCGATGACCGGGGACAGCCCTTTTTCGGGCGGGATTACCACTTCACGTACGGCCAGCTGGATTCTGTCAGACAAGGGAAAAAAGTCACGGTCTTCACATACGGAGCACTCCTGCCCTATGCGCTGGATGCCTGGACCCGCATGAACAGTGAAGGGAAACCCTTCACCCTGATCAATGTCACATCACCTCTGGCTCCTCACAGGGAGACAGTGAGAAAAGCCGCTGCAGAGGCGGAAACACTTATCGTCTACGAGGATCATAACATCCATACCGGTTTCGGCGCTCTCCTGGCTGATATCCTTGCTGAAGAGGGGATCAGCTGTCCTCTAGTGAAAATGGGCGTCACGGAGTATGCCCGCTCCGGGACAGCGGATGATGTCTACCGCCTGGCCGGCCTGGCCCCTGAAGACCTTCAGAAGGCGGTGGAAAAGCGGTATTGATGGGAGAGGTGAGGATTCCCCGGGAGGCTCTTCTCTTTTGCGGGCTTCTCTACGCGACAGACGAGATGTTCGACAAAGCCCGTGATGCTCTTTCAGGCCTTTTCGGCCCGGTGGCGCGGGAGGCCAGGGGATTCCCTTTTACTGTCACAGATTATTACCGGGACGAACTCGGCCCCCTTGTCTGCAAGGGTTTTCTCTTCTTCGAGCGGTTCATCCCCATGGATTCCATCACTCACATCAAAAGAGAGACGAATACCCTTGAAACGGCTCTTTCTCTTCCCGGGGAGAAGAGAGCCGTCAATCTGGACCCGGGGTATCTTGACCTGGCCAAGATGATGCTGGCGACCACAAAAGACAGGGCTCACCGT
>Ga0116152_10000634_pt1 | contig 28854 bp, 33 predicted proteins | sample AD_UKC119_MetaG_FD_89894 | JGI IMG/M metagenome (GOLD analysis project Ga0116152, IMG submission 89894) | Active sludge microbial communities of municipal wastewater-treating anaerobic digesters from Hong Kong - AD_UKC119_MetaG | ecosystem: Engineered > Bioreactor > Anaerobic > Digestate... | reverse complement strand
CTGCCCACACACGTTGTGTGTCAGGGGATGCCGGTTTATGACAACACCAATTTTATCAGTTTAGCGAAACAATTGATTGAGTCGGCCAAACAGACTTCTAATCTGATTAAAACCGTAGAATTCTTAAAACAGCAAAAGGAGAATATTGAAAAGGTGAACAATGTTATCAAGCAGTTAAAAGCTATACAGGAATTGTATAAAAACAATCAACGGCTTTATCAAATAGTACAAAGTGATTTAAGAGAAATTTTGAATTCTCCATATATCAAAGCTGATGAAGTGGAACGGATATCCGAATCTTTTAATGCCATTATTGAAAATTCACTGGAAAGTTTGGACTATATCGATCAAATATTATCCAGTGGTAGTTTGAAAATGACCGATGGAGAACGTGTTGCTGTGTTAAAGGAAAAAGAACTGGAATCCAAAGAAATGGTGGCTGAGATAGAGAACAAGACCAGGAGGTATAAAGAGATCATTGCCTTCAGAAAGATGCAGGATATTATCAATAATCGGGATACAGAATTTTAATAAGTCAAAATAGGAATGGGATTAGAATATGTAGATACTGTTTTTCAAACGATCAAAGGAAGTGACTTTGCCCAATATACTATTACCGGAATGAAAGCACTGGCTATTTTGTTCTTTCTCATTAATATATTGAAGAAGTACAATGAAGGTATAGCCTCAACCGATGGCCATACCTGGGGATTGACCCCAACAGAATTAGCTAAGAATTTTGCCATAGTTATATTGGTTATTTTTTCTTCACAGGTATTGGGTGTCTTTGATGGTTTTCTGGTAGCTATAGAAAGCCAGTACCGTGATACGGCCCCGGCACTACTTCCTTTGCAGCTACAGGATGTGGATTTGGAACAGGAAGTGGGTGCTTTGGAGGCCGCCAAAAAAGCAATGGCCGTTTTGTATGAAGCCTTGGTTACTCCTTTATATGGTTTAAAGATGTTGGCTTTTATGGGAGGTGTCTTCCTTTGGTTGCTGGATCTGTTTATTTATCCCTTGTTTCTTGCTGAGCGCTATTTTCTGTTAGGGATCATGCAGGCCTTTTTTCCACTAGTGATCAGTATGGCAGTCTTTGAAAAGTTCCGAACCATGGCCTATAACTTTTTTAAGCTCTATGCAGGCGTCTATATGTTGGTTCCCGCTTTTTTCCTGGTCAATGTATTTGTCAATAATCTCTATACAACTATCAATGCCAATTTTTGGACTGATCTGTTCGGTACGAATTGGGGGAGTGAATTTTTTGCCCCATTGATAGAATTAGCATCCATAGGATTTATTGTATTGTTAAAGTTCAAACTGTATCGAAAAGCTACCTCATTCACTTTAAAACTATTTACAGCTTGATGAAAACACCTTTTAAAAATATCTATGACGTCCTGAAGTTAAACCGGTTTATCGTTTTGATAGTGGTTGTTGTTGCTACCCTTACAAGTATAGTTTCCATCCTAATGGTGATTAAACTTCATAAGGAAGCCGTAAACAATGCCTTTGTGGTTAATGGAGATGGAAGTGTTATTCCCCTACAATTAGTTTCCCAACGGGAAAATTTAAAAGTGGAAGCCTTAGCGCATTTGGAGCTCTTCCACAGGTATTTCTATAATCTGGATGCCAGTAATTATGAATCCAACCTTGAAAAAGCTCTTTGGTTAGGCAATAGCTCTGCGGATGCACTCTATAGACAAAAGAAAGCGGATGGTTTTTACAACCGTTTGTTGCAATATTCACTAGTTCAAAAGGTATTGAGTATCGAATCTGAGGTGGATGTACAACAAGAACCCTATAGCTTTAGGACGAGGACTGTTTTTCAAATCAATAGGGGAACGGTGACGGATACCTATGAACTAATTACCACCGGGAAGCTTATTCATGTGGATAGGAATTTCCCTAAGAACACCCATGGATTATTAATCACTGACTTTTTTGAAAACTCACTACAAAAATTAGAAGATTATGAAAATTGAAAGGAATAAGATCGTATTTGCTTTGGTCATACTTATAGTAGTATTATTCATGGTGTCCTATTATGTCATTGCGTTTAGAGATGATGAAGCTGAAGACATAAACAAAAACCAAATTCCCGTACCGGAACTAGTAGAGGAACAGAATCAATATGAAACCAAGCTGGAGGCTTTGGATGCTATCAAAGAAGAAAAGGAGAAAACCGCACCATCCCTATATCCCGAACACATGATAGATGACAAAGGGTATTTCAACCCGGATTATATGGAATATGAAAAGCAGCGGATCATAGATAGCGTATATCAAGCTGGAGAAATCAACTATGAAGAAAGAGTTTATCGAATTTTTGAACCTGAAAATTCAGAGGCCAAACCGATAGCAACAAAAGCAAATGATACAGTAATTGAAATTAATCAGGAAGAGAATAGCATTATTTCAAAAGAAATAGGTCTGGAGCACCAACTATTTTTTGCTTCCTATCCTATGAAGATTTCAGAAGAAACTAATCATAAAACAGATGATAAAATCTATGTTCAGATAGATGGTACCCAAATAGTTAGAAAAGACTATCGCTTGCAGCTTCGTCTGACCAGAAATGCGATTATCAATGGTAATGAAGTACCTAAAAACACCCTCCTATATGGGTTTGTAAGTTTTAAACCCAATAGGACAATGATCGAGATTGAAAATATCAATCATCAGCCTGTGAAACTGAAGGCCTTTGATCTACAGGATGGAGCTGAAGGTATATACATAGAAAACACCTTTAGAGCAGAAGCTACTAATGAAGTCATTGATGATATGGTAGATGATATCAATGTAGCAGGAGTTCCTCAGGTTAGCGGTGTCAAAAAGATTTTTCAACGTAATAATAGGCAAGTAAAAGTTACAATACTTGATAATTATAAACTCATCCTAAAACCAAAACAATGAAAACATTTTTTTTAATACCTTTTTTCGTGATTAGCACATTAATTTATGCACAGGAGAAACAATTAGACACAATCTTAGCCAATGATTCCAAAAATGTGGCCCTGTTCTTTCCAAACCCAATAATGCAGGCCATTACGGGATCAGATAATTTTGTTTTCACCTATAACAGGGAGAAAGAACAATACTTTGGATTGTTACAGGCTCAACCGGGTGTGGAAAGCAATTTACTGGTTCTGACCTCAGATGGTAAAATATTTTCGTATATCTTGAAATACAACAGGGAACTTAAAACCTTAAACCGATTTATCAGGGAACAGGAAAGTATCGGTACAGAAATACCAATCGCTAAAAATATCAGTAAAATCCCGCTTTATGAAGGAAATTATGAAAACAGGGCAACATTCTTTGAAAAATTTAGCCGCTTCCTTCTCAACAGGAATTTTAAGACCCTGGCTTCTAAAAATGAAAATGGAATTATACTCCGGTTAAATGAAATGGTTTATCAACATTCTGAAGTTTATTTACTCATGGAACTAGAGAATAAATCCAATATTGATTTTGAAATCAATTATCTTAATGTATTTATTTCAAATTCTAATAAACAACGAAAGTCGTCCTCTCAGAATTTAGTTCAAAATCCTATTTATAAATATAGTTTTCCAGCAATAGTAAAAAGTTCCGAAGTAAAAAGATTTGTATATGTGCTGCCAAAGATCGTATTAGGGAAGAATGAAAAACTGCAAGTCGAATTGACCGAGAAACATGGCAGAAAAATAAAATTGAAATTATAAGTATATTTGTTAAAACCCTATCCAATTATGTGTTACGATGTAAGGGCGAGTCTGGAAGCCCAGTTAATAAGAGCGTACAGAAGAAATGATTCCAGAGCTTATGAGGAAATAAAAGCAAAGCTTGAACCGTATGTTGATTTACCTCTATATCATGTTTCCGGGTATCAACATCCTTCAATGTTGATTTATACTTTTGATTCCCCCAATGTTCCTATTGTTGCCAAATGGGGATTGATCCCTTTCTGGGTTAAAGATCAGGAGCAAGCAAAGAAACTTTGGAATCAAACATTAAATGCCAGGGGAGAATCTATATTTGAAAAACCCTCTTTCAGGGATTCTGCTAAAAACAGGCGTTGTTTGATCTACGTCGATGGTTTTTTTGAACATCATCATTTTAGGAGTAGTACTTATCCTTACTATATTCATTTGAAGAATAATAAGCCAATTGCCTTAGCAGGATTATGGAGTGAATGGACCTACAAGGCAACAGGGGAAACTCTGAATACATTTTCAATTGTGACAACTGAAGGAAATGACATGATGGCCAAAATTCATAATAATCCTAAACTTGAAGGCCCTCGTATGCCTTTAATTTTACCGGAAGAGTTTACAGATAAATGGCTGATTCCCGTTAAAGATGAATTGGATAAAAAAGCCATACAGGAATTAATTCAGTCCTATCCTCAGGAAGAACTCGATGCTTATACTGTACATAAATTAAGAGGAAAGGAATATATTGGAAATGTAGAATATATCAATGAAAAAGTATCGTATCCCGAATTAGAATCAGAATTGTTTTAAATAAATTAATATAACTTGAAACGTTCTAAAAGTCAAGGAACTGAAAAAAGACCTGGTAATAATTTTTTAGTCAAAGTTATCTTGGATTATAATCTTTCTAAAAATGATAAAGATTATAAAAAGGTAATTGATATTATCAATTCCGATAATTGCATGATTTTTGTCCCATCCATTAATGATCAAAATACTAAAAAGAATGGCATACACTTAAGGAGGATACAGATATTAAATTGACTTCTGTTTTTGATATTGAAGGACTCAAGGTTATTGGGGCATTTACAAGTCCTGAAACATTGCTAAAATGGACACAGAAAGAATCTGAATATATCACTATGTTGGGCAAAGACTTTTTAAAGTTTTGTGAAGATAACCATGTGGATCAAATTGTAATTGACAATGACCAGCCCACTATGTTTTTTATGGAAAGAAATCGTGAAAATGTAGAAGAAATAGAAATCACAAAAAAAACCGAAATTCAGGTAGGCCCTCCCAAAGAACCATTGCCAAAAAATATCTTAGATAAGTTAATTAAAAATCTAAGCCGTAATGACCAGGTCGAAGAAATATATCATTTCGCCATGATACGCTCCGGGGAATTTATCTTGGAATTAGGTATTAAATTGTCCGTATATTCAGAGAATATACGCATCGCCTGTACCAATGCTATTAATGATGCACTTTTAGGAGAAAAACTAACAAAACCCCTTGAAGTACTCTATCTTGATCGTGAAGAACTTTTAAGAACAGCCCAAAATGTTGCAAACTCATTGATATATTCAAAAAAAAATCCTTTTTTTAATAAGAATTAATCTAAAATTCAATATCATTTATTTATATCATATTGATTACTAATATGGGTCTAGCATATTACCTAATAAAGATTTACTTGTGGGCTTATTGGTAGTTAAAATAAAGAATTTAGGCTATGTTCTAAAATAAATATGTTTAGATTTGTAATTAAAACATACGATTTATGATTCCAGAGGATTTTAAGGGCTATTTCATTGATTCCAGCCCATCAGAGCAACAGGAAATGATATCAGAGTTGTTGTCCTTATTGCATGATTCGGGAGCAAGCCTATATGGGGAAAAAGACCGTGTTTTACACTGTCCCCATTGCGGATCTGGGGATTTACGCGGTAATGGCCGGCTCAAGGGGGTCCAACGATATGTCTGCAAGGGTTGTGGTAAGAACTTTTCGGAAACAACAGGTAAATTTTGGTACAACATCAAGAAAAAGGACAAGGTAAGGAAGTACCTTTTCTGTATGCTCAGTGGTTATACTATCCGCAAAAGTGCCAGGGAGACAGGCATCTCTATTCAGACTTCCTTTGATTGGCGGCACAAGTTGCTTATGGCTTTTTCAGAAGTATCACCACAAGGGTTCCGTGGCATAGTGGAGAGCGACGAACTTTTCTTTCCATATTCCGAAAAAGGGTCACGGGGGCTCTGCCGTACTGCAAGAAAACGTGGTGGCGGATCGGCCATTGCAGGCAGCAAAGATGGGCAAGTGGCTGTTGTGGCCACATGTGACCGCTCGGGAAACATAGATTTCAAGGTGGCCACACGGGGACGGATCTCACGAAAAGACATCGAAATGGCCCTCAATGGAAGACTTGACTCAGCAGAGGTTCTCAGTAGTGATGCACACAGGAGTTATGGGGCCTTTGCAAGAGAAAACAAAATTCCGCACAAAAGAGCAAATGCAAAAATGGGGCAGCGTATAGTGGAAAAAGTATACCACATTCAGAATGTCAATGCCATGGACAGCAGGTTAAGAAAGTTCATGCAAGGGTTTAACGGTGTATCTACCAAATATCTACAGAACTATTTGAACTGGTTTATGGTATTGGACAAAATAAGGTACTCTACAAAAAAAATGGCCTTCGTCATAGCAATCACATTGGCCTCACAAAGAGCTTGGTTTGAATATAAAAACGAAATGTTCAATATGCTATTTAGAACATAGCCAGAATTTATTATATTTGCAGGGATAACCTCCTGTTCTATGTCGGACTGCATAGCCGGCCTCTAGTTCAGGGGGTTATTTTTTTGATAAGGTTTTATCCGTATCTTTTTTATCGTCAGAAAAATCCAATCCTCCAGGGAAAAAGAGGTAATAAACACATTTTAGCTGATACCCCAGGTTTATAAAAGCAATACAACGCGTAAAAGAACAGTTAAAACTCACAGAATCAAATAAGGTTGCCCAATCACCAGATAGTTTTAAGAAAGTAGAGTTAGAGGATAATTTTGTTTTTATAAAATCAGAATTTGACAATATTAAAATATTAATTAATGACATAAAATATGTACAAGGCTTAAAAGATTATCTTAAAATATATACACAAACCTCTAATCCGATATTGACATTCATGAACTTTAAAGATTTCCAGGACAAACTACCTGGTTCTCTTTTTATGAGAATCCGTAGATCCTATGTGGTGAATATATCAAAAATAGACATGATACAACGCAATAAGGTAATTATTGCTGGAGAACGCATTCCAATTGGAGGTAATTACAAAGAAGCATTTTTTGAAAGAATAGGTGTTTAAAAACAATTGCCACATAATATAAACTGGCAAATAAGAGCACTAAGGTTAAAAAAAAGTTAAAATAATTGAATATATAATAATTTTTGTATTTTTGTTAACCATTTAATTAAACTATATAGTTAATATGTCAAAAAATAAAGATATTAATACGGAAGAAAAGATTCTACAGGCAGCAAACAATGTGTTTCAAGCCAAGGGTATGGCTGGAGCACGAATGCAGGAAATTGCGGATAAGGCTGGAATAAACAAAGCGATGCTGCATTATTATTATCGAAGCAAACAACGTCTATTTGAAGCCGTATTCAATAAAACATTTTCTTTGCTCGCACCGCAATTAAATGGCATTCTAAACGACGATTCCTCAGTAGAAACGAAAGTGAGAAACTTTACGAGCAATTATATTGGGTTCGTAATAAAGCATCCATATCTACCAAATTTTATTATCCAGGAATTAAATAGAAACCCAAAATTTTTGGACACAATGAAAGCAAATATTTCCTTTCCGAGCACAGAGAAGTTTAAAGCTCAGGTGCAGGTGGAAATAGATAAAGGTATTATTAGACCTATTGAGGCCGAACAATTGTTCATCAACATACTTTCCTTAAACTTATTTCCTTTTGTGGCCTCTCCATTAATTAAAGCATTTACTAATGTTGATGACAAGACGTATAAAATATTGTTGGAAGCTCGAAAAAAAGAGGTGTCCGATTTCATTATTAATGCCATAAAAAAATAAGCTTATGAAAGCCATATATCTATTCGGACTCTTTTTTCTAACAACGATTATTGGTTATACCCAAAACACCATTAGTCTAAACGAATGTTATGAAGGTTTGAAAACAAATTACCCTCTCGTTAAACAACGTGCTATTTTAGAGCAACAAAAGGAAGTTGAACTTTCGGCTATTAAAGCAAAGACATTGCCACAGCTTAATCTTAATGCTCAGGCGACCTATCAAAGTGATGTTACCGAGGTGCCAGTACCTAATATAGACATAGCGTCTTTGAATAACGACCAATATCGTGCTACTCTTACTGCTAATCAATTGATATTCAATGGTGGGAAAATTAAAGCATCACAAGGTTTGCAAAATATTGTTACAGACAGAAAGCAACAAGAGGTTGAAGTCAATGTGTATCAATTAAAGCAGCGTGTAAACCAATTATATTTTTCAATTCTTTTGATTGATGAACAAAGAGCATTGCTGAATATTAGGGAACAGCAATTGAACAGCAAACTAAATGAAGTAAAATCGGGAATAAAAAATGGTGTGTTATTGCCTACTTCTGATAAAGTCATTGAAGCTGAATTGTTGAAAATTTTTCAACAAAATCAAGAAGCAACCAACAATAGGTCAAAGTTGATTGCATCCATATCTTCATTGATTGGGTTGCCCATTTCAGTTGAAACGGAGTTCCAAAAGCCGTTGATTTCAATAAACGCAAGTTCAGGATTAAACAGACCAGAATTAGGATTGTACGCTCTGCAAAAACAAGAAATACAACAACAACAAAACATATTATCCAAATCATTGGTTCCTGAACTCAATGGTTTTGCAACCGGTGGTTATGGCAATCCGGGATTGAATATGTTGGAAAATGATTTTACCCCATACTACATCGTTGGTTTAAAATTAAACTGGAATGTATTTGACTGGAATGGCAATAAAAAGCAAAGACAGGCACTAGATTATTCAAAAGATTTAATAAATAATCAAGAGGAGGTTTTTAAACTGAATACCAACACTGCTTTGAATGAGCAACTTAAAGAAATTGAAACACTTGAAAGCAGCATTGAAATTGATGAACAGCTTATTGACTTACAACAGGAAGTTGTAAACACTTCGGAATCTCAACTAAAAAATGGAGTAATCACTACCTCTGAATATATTACAGAACTCACCAAATTATACGAAACAGAAAATCTATTCAATCAACATAAAACCCAATTAGAATTAGCTAAAGCTAATTACAATACCCTAAAAGGAGATACTAAATAAAAGAATGATGAAAAACATACAAACAATACTAATTACGCTAACTCTTTCCGTTCTACTATCCGCTTGTAACAACAACGATGATAAAGCCGATGGCTATGGAAATTTTGAAGCTACTGAAATAACGGTATCAGCCGAAAACACTGGAAAACTAATGGCTTTTACTATTGAGGAAGGTACTGTTCTAGAGCACCACCAACTTATTGGCTATATAGACACCATTCCTTTGCATCTCAAGAAAGAACAACTTTTGGTTCAAAAGGATGTGATTAAAGCCAAATCCAAAGGTGTTTTATCTCAGATTGATGTATTACAGGCTAAATTGAAAACGGCCAACATCAATAAAAACAGGGTAGAAAACCTGATTAAAGATAATGCTGGCACTCAAAAACAACTGGATGATGCAGTTGGTGAAATAGATGTCATAAAAAACCAAATAAGAAGTGTGGAAACCCAAAATGCCCCAGTAGTGAACGAATTGAAATCTATTGATGTGCAATTGCAGCAATTAGAAGACCAAATTCAAAAAAGCAAAATTATTAATCCAGTAAACGGAACGGTTTTATCTAAATATTCCGAATCCAATGAGATTGTAGCTTTTGGAAAACCACTCTATAAGATTGCCGATTTATCGACCATGGAACTACGGGTTTATGTAAGCGAAACCCAATTGGCGAATATTTCCATAGGGGAAAATGTAAGTGTCAAAATCGATGACCAAGATGGAATGAAAACCTATGACGGAAAAATTAGCTGGATAGCCTCGGAAGCGGAGTTTACCCCAAAAATTATTCAAACCAAAGAAGAACGTGTTGCCTTGGTCTATGCGGTAAAGGTACAGGTAAAAAATGATGGTAGTATAAAAATAGGAATGCCGGCAGAAATGTGGCTAAACTCAAAAAAACAAAATAATGAATCTTAAACTTGAAATTATGAAAAAAATAGCAATCGTATTCGTTATAGCTTCACTATTATTTGCAAGCTGTAAAGACCAACCTAAAAAAAGCACTACAGCAAAAAGCAATAAAGTTGAACATACAGAGCATCAATCGGAAAATGATATAGATGGCAATGATTGGATGCAAGACATACAATTGAATGATGGTTCGAAATGGGAAGCAAACCCGGAAACCAACGAAGGTGTCGCCAATATGAAATCAGTTATAAGAGCCAGTAACCCAAAAGAACTGAAAGATTATCATATGGTTGCCAATGTACTGAATGATGAAAAAAACTTTGTTGTAAAAGAGTGTACTATGAAAGGTCCTTCGCACGACAATCTGCACGTATGGTTACACCCACTAATAGAAAAAATTGATGCCTTAAAAGAAGTGAAAACTTTGGAAGAAGCACAAGGTATTTATAAGAGCATTGAGGAAAATGTAAATGCTTATGACTATTATTTCGAATAAATATGGGCATTTCTGTTTTCAACATAACAAAATCCTATGGTGAGGTAACCGCATTATCAGATATTTCTTTTGATGTAAAACCTGGTGAGCTTTTTGGGCTTATAGGTCCAGATGGTGCTGGAAAAACCTCCTTGTTCCGCATACTTACCACGCTGTTGATAGCAGATAAAGGGCAAGCTACGGTAGCAGGTTATGATGTGCTTAAGGAGTACAAATCGATTAGAAACAGTGTAGGCTATATGCCAGGGCGTTTCTCTCTCTATCAAGATTTGACCGTGGAGGAAAATTTGAATTTTTTCGCTACCATTTTTGGTACGACAATAGAAGAGAACTATGATTTAGTAAAAGACATCTACGTGCAAATAGAGCCTTTTAAAACACGTAGAGCTGGAAAACTTTCGGGTGGAATGAAACAAAAACTGGCATTGAGCTGTGCATTGATACACAAACCAAAAGTATTGTTTTTGGATGAACCTACCACTGGTGTGGACCCAGTGTCGAGAAAGGAGTTTTGGGAAATGCTAAAACGGTTACAGAAAAAAGACATCACCATTCTGGTATCTACCCCTTATATGGATGAAGCTGCTTTATGCGACCGTATTGCATTAATCCAAGATGGCGAAATCCTGCAAATTGATACACCAAACGCTATAGTCAGTCATTTCCCTAAACCTTTATATAATATTAGTGCTAATGATATGCATGGCCTTATTGAGAGTTTAACAAATCACGAACACACTTATAGTATTTTTCCTTTTGGGGAGTTTGTGCACTACACCGATAAACGTGACTTGATTGACAGGGAAGACTTAAAAGACTATTTGGAATCCCAAGGCCTTTCGGATATTCACATTGAAAAAACCCAACCTACCATAGAAGATACTTTTATGGAATTAGCGAAATAATGAAAGATAAGAACGTCATACAAGTAGAAGATTTATCCAAATTATTTGGTGATTTTGCTGCGGTAAATAACATAAGTTTTCACGTTAAGCCAGGAGAAATATTTGGCTTTTTAGGAGCAAATGGAGCAGGCAAGACCACAGCGATGAAAATGCTGATTGGGATTTCATCGCCTACTTCGGGAAAGGCAACAGTTGCCGGATTTGATGTCTATAAAGAAGCCGAGTCCATTAAGAAAAATATTGGCTATATGAGTCAAAAATTTGCCTTGTATGATGATTTGACCGTAAAAGAAAATATCACATTCTTTGGTGGAATTTATGGACTATCCAAAAAACAAATAGAGCAAAAACGATGTGAACTGGTTGAGGAATTAGGGCTTCAAGAAGTTACAAACAGTCTTGTGGCTTCATTACCACTGGGGTGGAAGCAAAAGTTGGCGTTTTCGGTTTCGCTTTTGCACGAGCCAAAAATTGTTTTTTTAGATGAGCCCACAGGTGGCGTTGACCCTATTACCCGACGTCAATTTTGGGAAATGATATATAAAGCTGCCCACAACGGAACAACCATTTTTGTAACGACCCATTATATGGATGAAGCCGAATACTGTGACCGCGTTTCCATAATGGTCAATGGTAAAATTGAAGCCCTTGATACGCCAAAAAAATTGAAAGAGCATTATAAAACGGACACAATGAACGATGTGTTTTTAAAACTGGCTAGAGGATGAAACGATTTGTAGGTTTTGTACGAAAAGAGTTTTATCACATATTCCGTGATAAACGTTCCCTGTTTATATTATTTGGGATGCCAATAGCTCAAATTTTATTGTTTGGTTTTGCCATTACTAATGAAATCAACAATGTGGATATTGCCATCTTGGACCAATCCAATGATGTTACATCAAAAGAAATCATCAATAAAATTGCTGCTTCAAAACACTTTAGTATTGTAGATATCATTCAGAAAGAATCATCGATAGAATCCATATTCAAAAAAGGTAAGGTAAAAGCCGTACTTCAATTTGAAAACAACTTTGGAAACAACCTCATTAAAGAAAAACAGGCCAATGTGCAGGTGCTAACCGATGCCACAGACCCTAATATGGCAAATACCATCAGTAATTATATTTCATCGATACTTAAAAAATATCAGCAAGAACTAAACAAGAATATCAACATAGATTACCAAATCATACCACAAAGTAGGATGATTTATAATGCTGAACTAAAGAGCGTTTATATGTTTGTTCCTGGTGTGATGACGGTTATTTTGATGTTGGTTTCTGCAATGATGACATCCATTTCCATAACCCGGGAAAAAGAACAGGGTACTATGGAAATATTATTGGTGTCGCCTTTAAAACCCTTTCAGGTAATTATTGGCAAAGTGTTTCCATACATATTCCTATCGGTTATCAATGCCGTTGTTATTGTGTTGTTGAGCATTTTCGTCTTTAATGTACCTGTTAATGGTAGCTTGTTTCTATTAGGTATTGAAAGTGTGCTGTTTATCATCACATCATTGGCTTTGGGTATTTTAATTTCTACTCTTTCGGCAACACAGCAAACCGCAATGATGATTTCCCTAATGGGCTTAATGTTGCCCACCATATTGCTTTCTGGGTTCATTTTCCCCATCAGCAGTATGCCCTTGCCGCTTCAGGTGATTAGCAACATTATACCCGCAAAATGGTTTATCATTATCGTGAAAGGCATAATGCTAAAAGGCATTGGGATTGGGTATATTTTTAAAGAAACGGCCATTCTTGTTTTGATGACGTTATTGTTTATAGGTATAAGCGTGAAAAAATATAAAATCAGATTGGAGTAAGATGAATATTATACTTTATATCATACGAAAGGAGTTTAAGCAAATCTTTAGAAATAAAGGGATGCTGCCCATCATTTTTATTTTACCAGTATTGCAATTGGTCATTTTATCCAATGCAGCTACCTACGAAATTAAAAACATCCAATTTGGATATGTTGATACTGATAATAGTAGCATCTCAAGAGGGTTGATAGAGCAGTTTGAAGCTTCGACATATTTCAATGTTTCAGAAAGATTTTCTTCAGAAAAGGAAGCTTCACAAGCAATGCAGGAAGGTACAATAGATGCCTACTTAAATATTCCCGTGCATTTTGAAAGGGATTTACAAAAAGACAAAACAAATGCAATAGGTGTGTTTATTGATGCCATAGATGGTTCGGCAGCGGGAGTAATCAATGTTTACATAACCCAAATCATACAGGGTTATAACAATAATATTGCGATGGATTTAATACAGATTTCAGATACTGTACAACAACCAAATAGTATCGATAGCATTCCTTTATTCTGGTACAACCAGACCTTGAACTACAAAACATTTATGGTGCCAGGTATTTTGGTTTTGCTTGTTACAATGATTACCCTGTTTTTATCTGGAATGAACATTGTTAGGGAAAAAGAAATAGGCACCTTGGAACAAATCAATGTAACACCTATAAAAAAGCATCATTTTATAATCGGGAAGTTATTCCCATTTTGGATGTTGGGTATGGGTTTATTGACCATAGGCTTAATACTTGCCAAAGTTATCTTTAATACGCCTATGCTTGGAAATTTAGGACTACTTTATGTCTATACCTCGGTTTATATATTAGTGATTTTGGGAATGGGATTGTTCATCTCAAACTTCACCGACACACAGCAGCAAGCTATGTTTATTGCGTGGTTTTTTATAGTGATTTTTATTTTGATGAGCGGACTGTTTACGCCTATTGAAAGTATGCCAAAATGGGCACAAATACTTACGGAGTTTAATCCTATCAAATATTTTGTGGAAATCATCAGAATGGTAATGCTCAAAGGTTCTGGGTTTACCGACATTTTTCCTTTGGCCATAAAAACATTGGCCTATGCGATTTTAATGAACGGTTTGGCTGTTTGGAGTTATAAAAAAACCACCTAAAGATGAATCGGAATAACAGACATAAAAACAACCAATTGGTCACCAATGAATCCCTATTTATAAGAGGTCCTTTATCTCGCTTTAGGGAATTGGGATTTGCCATTAAAGTATTCTTCAATTTTATCAGGGCTTTCCGGGTTATGCATTTTGTTGGTCCTTGTGTTACGGTGTTTGGTTCAGCTCGTTTTACAAAAGAATCTGAACATTATCAATATGCTGAAAAAATAGGAGCTGAACTTTCCAAAATGGGATTTACCGTAATGACAGGTGGTGGCCCAGGTATTATGGAAGCTGCCAATAAAGGAGCCTATGAAGCAGGAGGCTATTCTGTTGGTTGTAACATTGTACTACCTTTTGAACAGAAACCAAATCCCTTTTTGCATAAATGGATTGATATTCCATACTTTTTTGTTAGAAAAGTCATATTGGTTAAGTACTCCTATGCATTTGTAGTGATGCCTGGTGGCATAGGCACTCTTGATGAGTTATTTGAAGCACTAACATTAATACAGACCAAAATCATCAAAAACTTTCCTGTGGTGATTTTTGATACGGCATATCACAAAGAATTATGTGAACACATCCATTTAATGGCAGAACGTGAAAGTATTAGTGAAGCAGATTTGAAGTTGTTGTATGTTACAGATTCTATAGATGACCTTATTAGACATATAGACACATATGCGGTAAAGGAATTTGGGCTGACAAAAAAAGCACCCAAACCAAAATGGTGGTTTGGTGAAAAACTAAAAGCAAATGAATAAGAATAGTTTTATTAGAATCATTAGTGCTATTGTTTTGGTAGCCTTTGGGCTCTTGACCTTGTATTTAAGTAGCTCTATCCTATTTGATTGGTTTGACGTAAGGGCAAAACAAGGAAATTATGTGCTGTTTATTGTAGGTATCAATTTTTCGTGTGCTATCCTCTATTTAACAGCGGCTTACGGTTTCATTATTAGAAAGCTTTGGACTGTTAAAGTCTTACTGACTGCTTTGATTATTCTACTACTAGGTTTTGTTGGGCTGTTAATTCATATTAATACCGGAAACCTTTATGAAACAAAAACTGTTGGTGCAATGATTTTTAGGATTGTATTCACCATCATTTTTCTTGGAATTGCTAAAAAATATTGAAAAAATGAAAACCTTATTAACAATACTAATATGCTGTTGGGTATTTATACCAAACAACAATTCAATTACAGAAGCGTATAGCCTTACTGTGAACATTGAGAACTTGAAAAACACGAAAGGCACATTGATTTTTTCACTCTACAATTCTGAAGGTAGTTTGCCTGATGAAAAGTTTGAACGCTACTATAAAAAGAAGAGCGTAAAAATTGATGATAAAAACATCAAGGCCACATTTTACGACCTACCTAAAGGTAACTATGCGGTTACTGTTTTACACGACGAAAACAACAATGGCAAGATTGACAAGAAATTTATGCTTCCCTTACCCAAAGAAGGTATAGGGTTTTCGAATTACGATGATTTTGGATTATCCAATCGGCCAAACTTCAAAGAAGCCAGCTTTGATTTACAAAAGGACAAGACCATTACGGTTAAAGTAATTTATAAATAGAAATGAAATGCAGATTATACATATTACTATTGTTTATAAGCTGTAATTTTTATGCGATTGCCCAAGAGACAGATTCTATTTTTCCCGAGCTGACTTTATCCAAAATTGCTCTTGTTAACCAGACCGATAGTTATATTACGTTTCCATTGGATATAGGAAACATAGAACCTTTAATGTTTGAAGCCAATGTGAATCCTTCATTCATTATCAGGGAACGGCAAGATTCTAAACTTATGGCTGTTTTAACGCCACAGATTATCATCAGGATGTACAATGAAGAATCATACCCTGTTAGAACACCGAGCTACATCCCGCAAATTTCGTTTTATTATTTGGCCAAACAAGATAATGCCAATAATAGTCTTTCAATATTTGGTAAAATTGCACACCATTCAAATGGACAAGATAGTTCGTTTTATAATGAAGATGGAACTATAAATTTACTAACTGGAAATTTTGCAACAAATTATTTTGAATTGGGGATTTTAAAATCTTCTTACAGTTCTCGACTCAATGCCATAAAAGTTTTTAAAAGCTCTATTGAAGCACACCCAAAAAGCTGGATGCTTGAAGAACTTGAAGGTTCATATAGCGGTTTGCGGTGGCATAACGCTTTTACTGCCTTTAAGATACCTTTTGGTAATAGCCGAAGCAGCCAAAGACCTCATTTTTCGGTGAAATTGGAAACTGCATTGATGTTGGACCAATACAATAATCTTGACTTTTTTGATGCAGACCGTATTAATGCAGGATTGACCTTTTACTATCACCCCCAGTTTTTGGAAGATATTGGATTGTTTGTGCAATTCTATCACGGTATGGATTATTACAATATTTATTTTCAACATCAATTAGACGTCATACGATTTGGGATTATGACCGAAATTTTACGCTTTTAACAACTTGAACTATGAATGCCAAACAAATAATAGTAACCAAAAATTCTGAAGAAAAAGAGTTTTATTCAGAAGATAAATTACGAGCTTCATTACGTTCCTGCGGTGCGACCAAAAATCAGATTGATGTCATAATCAGTCAGATAAACGCTCATATTTATAATGGTATTACAACCAATGACATCTATAAAAAGGCCTTTTCAATTTTAAAAAAGTTTGACCGTACTTTCGCTTCAAGATATAGCCTTAAACGTGCCCTTTTTGAATTAGGGCCAACAGGTTATCCGTTTGAGCGTTTAATAAGTGCTCTATTAAAGGAAAAAGGCTTCAAAACTAAAGTTGGTGTTGTTTTACAGGGCCATTGTGTTACCCACGAAGTTGATGTGTTGGCAGAAAAAGATGGGATTGCTTATGCCATAGAATGTAAATTTCATTCCGATTCAAGGGCAACGAGCAATGTAAAAGTGCCCTTGTATATCAACTCCAGATTTTTAGACGTACAAAAACATTGGAATGGCAACTCTAACAACGGAACGCATTTAAAACAAGGTTGGTTGGTAACCAATACACGTTTTACTAAAGATGCCATTGACTATGGAAAGTGTATTGGCTTGACACTCTTGAGTTGGGATTATCCTAAAGGAAATGGGATAAAGACCAATATTGACAGTTATGGTCTATATCCCGTTACAGCACTTACTACCCTGACCAAAAAAGAAAAGCAGCAACTTATTACAAGAGATGTTATTCTTATAAAGGAACTTTATTATAATATTCAAGTTTTGCAAAACTTGAATATTTCTGTAAATAGAATATGGCAAACCAAAAATGAAATGGGTAAGCTGTTACATTATGACACTTTTACCAATGGAACAAGATAAGCCGATTAACGAAAAACTACACAAGTACGATGCTCGTGGGATACAAACCTTATTTAGAACGGTTAGTAAAAACCATTATAACCTATAAAAATGGTTGACAATAAAGCGAGGATTGTACTTACCGTAAATTCCATTATTACTTCGTTGCTTTTTGGAATACAAATTTTGAACTGGGAAGCTAAAATAACGGAACATAGTATTTCCATATAAATTTTGGTGATTTGCAGTATGCTGTCTATGGTTTTTGCTATTACCAGTATGTTACATCACAGGTATATAGGTAAGACTTTTAGGAAGAGTGGTTATAAAGGAACCCTTTATGCCGAAAATTTTTCTAATCAAACATTATCTGAATTTAAAAGGGAATTTGATAGGATTATGAGTACCGGTAAGACGGTATATGACGAATTGATTACGGATGTTTATTTTCTGGGGAAAACTATTACTATAAAACAAAGAATATTATTGTTATCGGTTATCATATTTATGTTGGGATTGATATCGACCACTGCAATTACTCTTCTAAATATTTAGTCTAGAATTTAACCTCTCGATAACTTCTGTTATTATGATACACTTAAAAATTCACAACACTATCCAATGCTTCATCTGCTTCTTTGTGGATAAAATTAGCTTGATAGTTAATAGTAGTTTTTAGGTCACTATGACGATACAGCTTCTGAAGCATTAGGGGGTGTACGGAATCACCGGCTATATTTCCAAAGGAATGACGGGCAATATGCATCGTAACTTTTTTGTTGATTTTTGCCTTTTTACAAATCGATTTTAAATTATCGTTGAATTTCTTGGTCGCCGTTTTCCTTTTGTTATAAATGTCTTTAGGGTCATCAAGATTTGCCTTTTTCATTTCAGGAAACACAAAATCATCCTCAAATCTTTTATCCGCAATATATTGGTTTAGTATGTCTTTGACTTTGTTAGGAATTTTCAGGGAAAGAAGTTTTGAATTTTTGTGCATCCTGTAATGTAGTCTGTCATCATAAATTTGAGACCATTTCGTAAACAACACATCCGTAACTCTCATACCAGCAAAATTAAAACTATAAAGCCATACATTTCTGGTATGTACCTCAGTAGGCGTAAGGTTTTTTACACTTTCCAACCTTTTTATTTCATCGATGTTAAGACCGACTTTGTTTGTTTCAGGGAACTTGATGCGTATTTTATCTGAACCAAACGGATATAGTTCCCTGCTCACTATTTTTTGTTTTATGGCTCTATTGTATAAAAGCCTAATGAGAACCAATACATTCATTACCGAAGTCTCTACAAGTGAATGTTTAGCCTTGAGGTAAATCATCAATTTTTTTAGAAAACGTTCATCGATTTCCTGAAAGGAAAGTTGTTTTGATTTATGGAACTTTTCAATATAGCCAATCAAAGCACTATCGGTGGATAAGCGGTTTAGTTTTTCAGAATTTTCCAATTCGTCTAAATGTTCTTGGGCCAATTCAAAAAAGGTAAAACTGTTTCCAGAAGAATAAATTTCTTTTTTAATTTGGTTTGCAGAAGCATCCTTTTTCTCTGATTGGAGTGAAATAAGGGCTTTGTTAGCTTCTGAAAGTTTTGAAGATAACAAGCTATTCAAACTATCTGCATTGGGATTTGATTTTTTGACCCGAATATTTTTTTCGTCCCAATCCTCTATTTCGATATAATGACCTATATATTGATATGTAGAACGACGATTTTTTGTGATGCGAATAGCAAGTGGATAGAGTCCTTTACTATTAGGTTTTTTTCTAAGAACTATCTTTGCATTTGATGACATAATTGACCTGTTTTGAGTACGAAAGTCAAATCAGGTACAACATAGGTACAACATTGAATATTTTAACTCAATTGTTGTTGTACGCTCGTCGTAAAGATACGAATTTATTGAGCTTTTCAGGTACAACATAGGTACAACAAATGCTGAAATCAACTGATATTAAATGACTTTAAAGAAAATGACAAAGCGTATAAAACATTGAAAATGAGTTGTTTTGTATTTCTTTGGTGCAATATACGCTAGACTTAGGATAGTGCCGCAAGGCGTGGGGGTTCGAGTCCCTTCATCCGCACAGTGCCCCTGAAACAATCAGGGGCATTTTTAATTTGAAGGCGTTTGACCGATACCTCCAATGAAGGGACGAGAAGTTTATCCTGAGCGGAGTCGAAGGGAGTCCCTTCATCCGCACAGTGCCCCTGAAACAATCAGGGGCATTTTTATTTTATGGACTTCGATCTTCCTGATGGTAGGTAATTTAAATCCCTTTTTTTCTTAATTTTAAGTTCCCGCAGGTGTGGTGGAATTGGTAGACACGCTAGTATCAGGAACTAGTGCCGCAAGGCATGGGGGTTCGAGTCCCTTCATCTGCACTACTTGAAATATAGATAAGGATGTACAAGAAGGGACGAGAAGTTTATCCTGAGCGTAGCCGAAGGGAGTCCCTTCATCTGCACAAATAGCATGTTAAGTCCTTAAAATCTTTTCCATGGCACGCCCTTTGGCCAATTCGTCCACCAGCTTGTCCATATAGCGTATTTTTTGCATCAAGGGGTCTTCAATGTCCTCAATGCGGTAGCCACAGATTACCCCCGTAATCTTAGAGGCATTGGGATGCAGTTGTGGTGCCTGTGCAAAAAAGTCTTCGAGATTGGTTTTGGCATCAATCTGTGCTTGGAGCGATTGCGCATCGTAGCCCGTTAACCAGCAAATTACAGAATCGACCTCCTCCTTGGTGCGCCCTTTTTTTTCGGCCTTGGCTATGTAATGTGGGTACACTCCGGCGAAGGACATTTTAAAAACTCTGGTGTTATCCATTTCTACATCTTTTCAATGGTTGGTGTGCTAAAGATAAAAGTTTATTTCCATGCTTCCTTGCGAATGCTATAACAAACGCACTTTTCGTATTCGGGATGGGCTTGTAGTTTGGGATGGTGGAACGTTCCCAAACGCTGCATCCCAATTTTTTGCATCACCTTTTCCGAGCGTGCGTTTTGGAGGGTGCAGGTGGAAATCACTTCCTTCAACTGTAACTTTCCGAATGCGTATTCCAAGCACTTATGGGCCCCTTCCGTGGCGTAACCGTTTCCCCAAGCGCTTTTTTTCAACCGCCACCCAATATCCACTGCCGGGGTGTAAGGGGAGGGGTAGTCCTGATAGGCCAACCCAATAAACCCAATCCATTCCCCGCTCTTCAAAACTTCGACCGCAAAGTAATTATACCCATGGGTAGCATAATGTTGCTGCAGCCGGTCGATGAAAGCGGCCGTTTCCTCTTGGGACAGGGGATTGGGAAAATGTTCCATCACCGCTGCATCGGCATTGAGGTTTGCAAACTCGGGAAGGTCGTTTTGGGTCCAGTTCCGAAAGCCAAGCCGTTCCGAGGTAAAGAGGTAGGGATTTTTCAAGGGATGGATTCTTTTAATAAACTACAGTTTTCCGATCAATCCTTTATTATTTTCATTCGGTTCAATCAAGTCCCACAAATTTCCATACAAGTCCTTAAATACCGCCACAGTTCCATATTCAAACGCCGTTGGGGGTCTCACAAAATCCACTTCTCGTTCAGTCATTTTGGCATAGTCTCTCCAAAAATCATCTGTGAAGAGAAAAAATCCAACGCGTCCTCCTGTTTGATTTCCGATACGTTCTGTTTGCTGTTCATTAGCGGCTTTGGCAAGTAACAAGCAACATTCTTTTGCGCCTGGCGGTGCAACCATTACCCATCTTTTCTTTTCATCAATTATTGAGTCCTCCAGTAGCGTAAAGTCTAATTTTTTAGTATAAAATTCAATGGCCTCATCATAATCTTCTACAACTAATGCAATATATGCGATCCTTTGGTACATTTTTTTTTCGTTCAAATTGCTGGGAACATCCAAAGCTACCCTTAGGGGCTACAGGCTTTGTCGGAGTGTTTTATGGTTTGTTTAAAGTTACGGTTTTTCTGTTTCCAATACGCTGCTTTAGGGTAGGCGTTGTTGTGTTCGGTTCATAGTTTTGTATAAGCGGCTCAGTTTTTTATGGATCCCAATAATTCCGTCAAATAATTCAATGTCATAGTGAACCCTTCTTTGAAGCCCATTTCGATCATTTTATCCATTCGTTCTTTTGATTCATTGTAAATAGAAATATGCACGGTTGTAATTCCGTTTTGTTCACTAAAATTTAAATCCCATTCTGAACCAGGTAACTCACGATTTTCGTCTTTGTCGGCAAAAGTATTCAACATTTTGAAATTGCTTTTTGGGCTAATAGACTTAAATTCCTGAACAGACCAATGTGCTTGTCCTTCTGGGCTAACCATTGCGTAAAATCTTCGTCCGCCCTCCCTGAAATTCATATACTTTGTTTTTGATTTCCACGGTTGTGGCGCCCACCATTGGTCGAGGATTTCTTGTTTTGTAAAAGCATCCCAAACCAAGGATTGGGCTGCATCAAATGCTCGTTTTATGAAAACGGTATTTGTCTTTTTATCGACCCTAAAGTCGAATTGTAAACTAGGGGTCATTTTTTTTTGTTTTAAGAGTGGGTAGTAACTTATCAAGTTGGTCAAAACGGCTTTCCCAAATCTTTCTAAATTGCTCCAGCCAATTATCAATTTCTTTTATTTTTTCGATTTTTAATTGGTAATGGATTTCTCGACCTTGCTGGTGTGCTTCCAAGAGGTCACATTCGTTCAAAATTTGAATATGCTTTGAAATGGTAGGTCTTGAAGCGTCAAAATTTTCGGCAATTGCTCCTGCTGTCATGCTTTGTGAGGTAAGCATTATTAATATCGCTCGTCTTGTTGGGTCGGCAATGGCTTGGAATATGTCTCTTCTCAATTTCATTATGAAGTTATTTAACTACACAAATATATATGAAGCCATTTAACTACACAAATAATTCTTATTTTTTTTGATGTAAAATTTAGATCGGGAATTTAGACTTTGGTGGGAAGGGTTTAAATTTTCAACAACTTTCTCCTAGCAGTGAAGCGTGCGAATCAGCGTAGCAGCCTGTCCCGAGCGCAGTCGAGGGAGGGCCGCCACCGTGGTTTTGTCGGATAGTTTTAATGTTTGTTTAAAGTTACTATTTTTCTAATAGCAAAATACGCGGCTTTGGGATAGGCGTTGTTGGCGTACGTTTATTTTAACATATTTTCAATCCAGACAACAATTACTATTGGAAGCAAGATACCAAATAGTACAAATCCGATGTTGAATATCCTGTCAGACATCAATCCACTGTTCCAATTAAAAAATGTATCAACTGGAGGTCGTCCAAATATCTTTGCATAGAATAGAAACATTCCACGATAAATCAGGATTGAGATCAGCGGGAATATCAAAAAGATAAAAAATATATTCTCATAATTCGTAAGCAAAAGTACAATCCCCAAAATTGAAATAATTAAAAGAATATTGCTTATCAAACCAATACTATTTTTATTATCCTACACCTTTCTGAATAGTACGAATAATATTAGAGGTATTGAAAAACAAGCAATGAGTATAATTTTTTCAAGATCAAAGTTCATCAATGTACGCCAACGGTCAAGTATAAGCGTAGTGCGGGATTTCGGAGCAATTCACTGTCTGAATACCACAAAGTTTATTAGGAGCAAAAATGCTCAATTTTAGCTGTTCAGCCCGCATTACGCATATACAATGTTGGGGCATCGTGCTTTTATTCTTCATTCTGTAGTTTCTCGAAGTAAAGTTCTGGTAATACAATTTTCACCTCGTGTTCTGCTCCTTCTTTCAACCAGTAAACTATGAAGTTCACTTTCACACTTTTCAGTATATAATTCTTCTCCTTCAAGCTCTCAATTTGTCTCAAAAAGTGCTGTGAAAACTTCAAAACTGATTGTCCGTGCGGGTTCAAACATTCATCACCGTTCAAAGTCAATACATTCCCACTCATGAGTTGAGAAATTAAATGTTGTCTATTTACGAAGTAGTCAAGCCAAACATCTTTGTAGGTTAAATGCATTGCCAACTCTTTTGGTGGTAGGTAAATTTCACTATCCTCAATTCGTTCTAAATTTTCTGCGGAAAGATTGTCAAGAAAGTTTGAGTTAAGATGAACTGTCAAATTCTGTTTTGCTCTTGTCATGGCAACATACAACTGTCTCTTGGCTTCGTCCGTTGCAGGATTGACATTTTCAAGCATCAGGAAAACATTGTCAAACTCTTTACCCTTTGCTTTATGAATGGTTGAAACGAAAATTGTTTCACCATTCTCGTTAAAAAAATCTTCAAGTTTGGATTCGCGAATGAAGACTTCCAAATCAGATTTGTATTTCTTCTTTGGATTGGTCGCTTCAAAATCCTGAATGATGTTCGTACATACTTCCAACTTTGTGCTGTAGCGAAACTTATTTATCAATTCCCGTTTAGCATTTGCCCAAACATCATCACTGATTATGAAAACATCGTCAGCCAAATTCAGTTGACTCAAAAAGAATCTGACTTCCGAAAGGTTATACAAACCTAAACCGTCATTTGTCTGAATCAACTTCGCTTGCATTTCGTTTTTCAAAAGCAGTCCTGTGATTTGAAGTGCTTCTTCATTTGTCTTTGTAAGCACACATGTAGTTCCAGTAAGCCCAGTTGTGAGAATGTCATGAACAAGCGGTGTAATGAGATTGCCACTTTGATAACGAACCAATTTTATTCTTCCGTTGTCGGTTTGTTTGGCAATAATTGGAATGTCTTTTAAACGGTGATGGATTCTTGTTACATACTGATTTGTGAATTCTACAAGATTGCTTTTGCTTCTGTAATTCTCAACTAACTCATGCTTGGCTGCTCTGTTTACCTGAATAAACTGTTCAAGATATTTTGAATTTGCTCCTCTGAACTCATAAATATTCTGGTCGTCATCACCAACTGCAATTACTCGCATTTCTTCGTTCTGTTCCATCAAGGCATTTATTAAGTTGAACTCATCTTCATCCATGTCCTGTGCTTCGTCAATCACCAAAACGGTTTTTGTAATTCGACTTGGCTCAACTTCTCTACTCTTGATTTTATCAATCGTTTTTTTCAAAATTGCATCTGACTTTTCCAAGCTGCCAACCTTTCCCAATAAGTCAAAGCAATAGGAATGAAAGGTTTTTATTTCAATATAGTTTGCAGCGTTGCCAATCAGTTTGAGTAAACGCTTTTTAAATTCTGTTGCTGCCGCTCTTGAAAAAGTCACCATAAGCAACTGCTCATGTTTTACATCTTCCATCAAAAGCAATGAAGCAAGTTTGTGAACCAACACTCTTGTCTTCCCGCTTCCAGGCCCAGCAGCTACAACAATGTGTTTCGTTTCATTGTCATTTATGATTTTCAATTGCGTTGGCGAAAGTTCCCCGAAAAGTTCCCTGAACTTGGTAGGTGTTAAGTTGCGTTTGATTTCATTCTGACGGCTGCCTTTGAAATATTTATTGAGAAACGATTGATAGTTGAGTTGAAAATAATCTTCTACAAATTGTAAAGCATCTTTGTAGTCGCTTATCATTTTCTTGGCATACTCACCAACAATATGAATTTGTTGAACCTTGTTTTCGTAAAACTGATTCAGCTTTTGATAATCTTCAACTTTATAGCGTTTTTTGTTGTCCTGCTCAACTCGTTCAATAGTAAGTCGGTTATAAACAACAAGAAACCCACCTTCAATTTTGATTGCCTCAATCCTGGAAAGATAAAAGAGGGTATCCTCAATATCATGGATACCAATTTCAAGCTTGAAAAGACTTTGGTGGTTTTCATAAGCTGTTTTTAATTCATGAACTGAAAACTCAACTAATACTTCTTCTTTTTCAACTTCATATTCGGTTACATTCAAATTACTTTTCTCATGAAGAAATTCTATAATGAACTTTGCCAACTCGTGCCGCTTCTCTAATTTCTCTTTCAGCAAAGCCCTCGGATGAAGTGAAATAGCAGCAATATGGTTCTTTGAGTATTGAAGGTTTTGTCGCTTAATCCAATTCTTGATTGCCCAAAAATTGATGACAGTTTTAATCTTATTTGGAGATACATCATCACAACCTTTCTGTTCGGCTTCCTCATTCAACTCTTTGACGTGAAATGTTTTTTCCTGTTCCTCAAAAACCGATAAAAGAAAATTTTCAATTTTGCCGAATGATTCAACTATATTGAGAGAACGATTTTTGTTTTCACCCTTCTTGATGAAGGCAGTCAAATCTTTTGCATCAGCCAAAATCTTTTCTTCACGAAGAAGATTCACAATGTTTATCACTTCCTCTTTCACAATTCCCAAGTGATCGCTGATGTAGTCAATTCTTGATTCAGCAGGATCTTCATTTGCCTGCTTTCTGCTTTTGCTTGAAAAAAGTTTCTTAATGATTCGGATTCCTTTTTCTTTTTGCTTTTCCTCAAACCTTTCCGAAGCGTTGATTTTGTCAATCGCTTCTTGTGCATTCTTTGAAAGGATACTGTTGGCAAAAATTCTTGGCATATTCTGCCCGCGCTTCAAATACCCTGCATCTTCTAAGGCCGCAATGGCTGTTGTTACTCTGGTTTCAATCTCAACTACATTATCATCCCAACCTGCTTTTCTTGCAATCTCTAAGGCGGAGTTTGAAACTTTTGATCGGAATCTGGTAATGTCTTTTATCGCTTTCCATATCTGCTGAATCTCTTTGATTGAAAGTTTAGTTTGATTCAATAGAATGAAATGTTTACTTAAGTCTTCTTCGTTGAACAACACGAAGCAGTCAGCAACAATATTTTCATCTCTGCCGGCTCTCCCGGCTTCCTGAATGTAGTTTTCAAGTGAATCGGAAATTTCATAATGAATCACCATGCCAACGTCTTTTTTATCAACTCCCATTCCGAAAGCAGAGGTTGCTACCATAATTTGGGTTTCACCGCTGATAAATGAATCTTGATTTTCGGACTTCTCTTGCTTGTCCATCTTTCCATGGTAGGGTTTGGCATTAAAACCATCCTTGGTTAATCGTTCCGCAAGCAGATAGGCCTTTCTGGTTCTTGAAACATAAATGATAGTCGGACAATTCTTCTCCTCAATCAAATCTCTTGCTGCCTGAAATTTTTCTTCCTCGTCACCCTTTTCAAAAACTTTGTATTGAAGATTTGTCCTTGATGCTTTGGAAGTATAGAGTTCAAGATCAAGAGAAAGCTTTTCTTTGAAGTACTCGCGAATATCTTCAATCACTTTCTGCTTTGCAGTTGCGGTAAAACATGAAACAGGAATTCCATCCTCAAGGTTTTTCTTCTCCTGAAGTTGTCTAATGAAATCACCAATATACAGGTAGTCAACTCTAAAATCTTGACCCCATGAAGAAAAACAGTGTGCCTCATCAATAACAAAACGGACAATCTTTCTACCTAAAATCAATCTCTCAATTGTCTTTGACCGAAGTGATTCAGGTGAGATGTAAAGAATTGTTGCTGAACCATCTTCTACTCGTTCAAAAGATTTGGCTCTTTCAATCGGGTCAAGTAATCCATTTATAGTTACAGCTTCTGTAATCCCTATTTTTTCAAGATTGTCAACTTGGTCTTTCATCAGCGATTGCAAGGGTGAAATCACAACCGTCAAGCCCTTAGCAGCTTCACCACTCATTAATGCAGGAACTTGAAAGGTGATTGATTTACCTCCACCAGTTGGAAAAACTGCAAGTATTGATTTATTGTCAACGGCTGCTTTAACAGCTTTCTCTTGGAGTGGCTCGCCTCCGTAAGTTCTAAACAAATCAAAGCCAAAAAACCTTTTCAAACCTTTATGTATGTCTAAGGCGTTGTTGCAATACTCACAACCACTAACACAAGGTTGGTTACGCAAGCGAAACATGATTCTTTCAACTTCTGGGTAATTTTTCAGTACCCAAGGCGGTGTGATTGAATGAATTTTTTTATGTTCAATGAAAGAGCTTACGAGCGATAAGCAGTAGGCAAGTTCAATTGGGTGCTCTGAAATTATTTTGGAAAGGTCAACTTGTTTGCAAATTTCATTTTCAAATTTTTGGCGAATCAGTTTTTCCAGGTCTATGGTCTCACTTGTGTATGCTATGAAACGGAAAAAGGAATGGAACTCCCTTTTGTCATTCAGTAGCAAATAGAAAATTTGCTTAAGCGTTTCGTCAGTCTGCTTGAACGCTGCAACTTCATCATTGAACAAATCTTTTGCCTTGACGGAATCATTCAATGGATTGTTTATGTCTTCAGATTGTAGTTTGTCGTCTTTTAATAAAGCATGATAAGGCTTTGTCGGGAATAGTAGGGGAGAAAGAAACAAAGTATCAATGATATTTGCTGAATTTACCCCTGCATCAGTGAGTGCTTTGCCGATATACTTTATATCATGATTAAAAATGTTGTGTCCGCATATGAAGCGTGTTCCGTTTAGAAACTGTGTGAACTCGGGTACTGAAGTTTTGTGAAATGAACTTCCATCACCCTTGACGCTTCCAATGTCAAGAATCTTTCGGCTCTTTGGCTCAATCTCGGTATCAATGAATGCAATTGAGTTCACGCTCAGTTAATTCAGATTCTATTTGTTTGTCATTTTTGATATTTCCAATGTTTTTTTGCATGTGCCCCAACTTGTTATAACTTAACTTTTATGCTCGTTATCCCGAAAATCCTTGGGGATATCCGTAGGTTTTTATGGTTTTTATCCGGTGGGGAGATCTAAAGATACCCCTTTTTTTGGTCCGCGCAACCGCAAGGCAATTTTAGGGCTGTTTTTGCCGTTGTTTCCCGAAATTGCTTATATTGCCATGACCCCAGAACCCCTGTGGCTATGGGGGCCAGCGTGCCCAAACCGCCCACAGGCCCATCGTAAAACATCCCTAAGCCCTTCGTAAACCGTCCGTGTGCCGCAGGTATGCCGTTGGTATGCCGTAGCCAACTAACGTTACATTGCCGGATAATGGCGGTATCCCTAACGCCTCCCTCCACCCAGGGGCACATTTTCTATTATTATTGTTTATTGTTATTATTTATTCGGGCGTAGCCCGAACCCACTTTCTTGCAGCATAGGGGGCAGCCAAGCTCCGAGATCCAGGAGCGCAGCGACGCGGAGTTGGCAAGCCGGTTTTGCGCAGCAAAAATGCCTCAAGAAAGTGAAGAAGGTCCTTTTCTTTGCAACTTTCTTTTGGACCTTCAAAAGAAAGTTGAGAACAGT
>Ga0116152_10000633_pt1 | contig 28887 bp, 21 predicted proteins | sample AD_UKC119_MetaG_FD_89894 | JGI IMG/M metagenome (GOLD analysis project Ga0116152, IMG submission 89894) | Active sludge microbial communities of municipal wastewater-treating anaerobic digesters from Hong Kong - AD_UKC119_MetaG | ecosystem: Engineered > Bioreactor > Anaerobic > Digestate... | reverse complement strand
GATATATAAGGGTTTCAGGCGATGCGACGGTCAAATGGAAAGCGGAAGGTGATCTTCTTCCGACTCAATCCCTGCTCGCTGATTTCCCGTAGGGTCTCCAGGCTGCTCATGCCCAACTGTCTGGCGGTCGTAGTCACCGTCAGTATCATGGGCCTGAAAAGCAGCCCCTGTAATGACTGGGTGGCAAAACTGAGTTTACGCCAGATCACGTAAGGACGCAGTGCTGACTCCGCCCGGTTATTGGTCAGAGGAATGATCGGGTCTTTCAGAAATGTCCAGCACAAATCCTCATCTTTGAGTAGGTAAGCACATTGGGTATGGGTATGCTGAGCGATCACCGGATTGAGCTGTTTGCCCTTTTCCAGCGTGTCCCGGAAGCTGCGGCGCAGGCGTTGCATGCGACGGTGGTAAATCGTGATATTATCCGGATCGTTAGCGAACCGGTGATGAGTACGGAACACGGCGTGGCCGATCAGGAGGAGTCGTTTACCGATGGCACCCGCCTGCCCCCTGCGCTCGCTGATTTTCAGAAAATGTCGCAACAGATGCGCCCAACAGAGCTGATGCCGGTCACGGGGATAATCGTTATAGGCCGAATAATGATCGGTGACCAGATAACCTGAAAAAGCCCCTAATAAAAGCCTGGCGGCTTGTTTGCCACGCGAAAACTGTGTCAGGAAAAAGCAGAAGGATCCACTGACCAGCACCCACATCCAGTAGGCGTGGACACTGTGTTTATGACTGTGGCGGGTTTCATCCGCGTGCGCCAGATCCTGTTGCCGGACATAATCGCCGACCTGCTGATAAGGGGTTGCCATCCATTCGGTCAGTTTGCCCTGCGCGTTGCTGATGGCACCGGTACTGAAGGTGGTCCGGCACATCTCCCGCAGCAGACTCTGAATCTGGCGGATGGATAAATGATACTGACCACTGAGCATGCCGATCCAGCTGATCAGTCCGGCCCCCATTTGTCCTCTGGGCAACCAGTCCGGCCACTGACCGAAGTGGGATTGGCCACAGCTGCGGCAGGTGCCTTTGAAAAACTGATGTTCCGTCACCCACATGCGGATGGGAGGAATGTCCCACAACTGATGCCGGTAGTGGGGCTGCTGATCTATCTCAACCGTTGCGCCACATTCACAGTATTCGTGGGGAAATGTAGTGTTGAATCTGGTCAACCTCCTGCTCCGGCAATAAGGCCCGTTCGTGCCGGGGGTGACCGGGCTGCCCACCTTTGGGACGTGGACTCGGTTTACGCTGGCGGGGACGTTTGGCTTTCTGCTCCGGGGTGTCCGACGAAGGTGGCCTGGAACTGTTACGGGAAGAGCTTTTCAATTGGCTGACCACCTCATCCAGACGCTGGCTTAACTCAGCAAAGTCCTGGTTGAGCTGACCATGTTTCTGTTTCAGGGAGTGGTGTTCCTGGTGCAGTGACCGGAAAGATTCAATGATGTCCCAGCTCTCATCCAGCTGCTTCAGAGCAGCTTCCAGCGTCAGGGGGTGTGAGGGGCGGGTCGGAAAAGTCATTGATCAAATATAGGACAGTTTGAGAAAAAGTGTTATATATCCGCGTGAACGCTTACGGCGGGCGCCATGCGGCGCTTGCTGCCGAGAATAAAAGCAGCGGTGGAGACGGCCCGGCAAGCCGGGGAAAACCAGCTGGCCCCGGACGTAGCCGACGCCTTTTTTCAGGACTACGATCGTCTGGTTGGCCTGGGATTGACGGTTAACCCGGCTAAACCCCCCGACCCGGCGTATCCCCGGCGCAAACCTGCCCAGACTCCGGTTCGCAACCTGCTCGAACGACTCCGTGATTATCGACAGGAAGTGCTGCGCTTCATGACGGATTTTCAGGTGCCCTTCGACAACAACCAGGGCGAACGGGATATCCGCATGACCAAACTCAAGCAGAAAATTGCTGGCGGGTTCCGCACGCTGGCGGGTGCTGCTGACTTCGTCACCATCCGCAGCTACCTGTCAACCGCCAGAAAAAATGGCATTTCCTTCCTCAAGGCGCTGGCCGATGCACTGGCCGGGAAGCCTTTCTATCCCGCTGCTTGTGTGGGTAGCTGAGTAGTTACCACTGACCAATAAAAAAGCCCCTGAAATCAGGGGCTTTTTCTCGATCACGGTAAACAGATCAATCTCAGACGGTTAACACCTACTTCTTTTTCTTCGGTGCATACAAATCCGTGATCGTGCCTTCGAACATCTCCGCAGCCATTGCCACGGTTTCTGACAGCGTCGGGTGCGGATGCACGGTCAGGCCGATATCCGCCGCGTTCGAGCCCATCTCGATCGCATGCGCGACTTCAGCAATCAGATCACCGGCATTGGTACCGACAATCCCCGCGCCAATCACGCGCTCATTGCTCTCGTCGAAGATCAGCTTGGTCATGCCCTCATCCCGACCCAATGACAATGCACGGCCACTGGCGGCCCACGGGAACACACCCTTGCCGTACTTGATGCCCCTGGCCTTGGCTTCCTCTTCGGTCACACCAACCCAGGCAATTTCCGGATCGGTATAAGCCACGGACGGGATCACACGCGCATCAAAATGGCTCGGCAGACCGGATGCGGCTTCCGCTGCGGTCTTGCCTTCATGCACCGCTTTGTGGGCCAGCATCGGCTGGCCGATGATGTCACCGATAGCGAAGATATGCGGCTGGGTGGTACGCATCTGGGTATCAACCACCTGCACAAACCCGCGCTCATCCACCGCCACCCCGGCTTTATCCGCACCAATGCGCTTGCCGTTCGGCGTGCGTCCGACCGCAACCAGCAGGCGGTCATACACCTGCGGCTCAGCCGGTGCATGCTTGCCCTCAAAGCTTACTTTCATACCGGCCTTGGTCGCTTCCACCTTGGTGACGCGGGTTTCCAGCCAGATATTGTCATAACGCTTCTTGATGCGGTTGAAATACGGCTTGACCACATCCCGGTCCGCACCGGCAATCAGACCGGTCAACATCTCGACCACCGTGATTTTGGTACCGAGTGCGGCATAAACCGTAGCCATTTCCAGCCCGATAATACCGCCACCGATGACCAGCATGTGCTTGGGCACACTTTCCAGCGCCAGCGCACCGGTGGAATCAATCACCCGTGGATCATCCGGAATGAACGGCAACTTCACTGCTTCGGAACCGGCGGCAATCACGGCCTTTTCAAACCGTACCACGGTCTTCTTGCCATCATCACCCACCACTTCCACATGATACGGATCAAGGAAAGTGCCAACGCCCTGTACCACCTGCACCTTGCGCTGCTTGGCCAGACCGCTGAGACCGCCGGTCAGACGCCCGACCACCTTCTCCTTCCAGCCGCGCAGCTTGTCGATATCAACCTTGGGAGCCTTGAACTCGATACCGTACTCACTGACTTCATGCGACTCGTCAATGACCTTGGCCGCATGCAGCAGCGCCTTGGAGGGGATACAACCCACATTCAGGCACACCCCGCCCAGCGTGCTCCAGCGCTCGACCAGCACGGTCTGCATGCCCAGGTCAGCAGCACGGAACGCTGCGGTATAACCGCCGGGACCGGCACCCAGTACCAGCATCTGGCAGCTGACATCAGCCTTGCCCTTGTAGGTGGCACCCGCCGGAGCCGCTGCCACCGGGGCAGGAGCCGGAGCGGCCTTGGGGGCAGGGGCCGGAGCCGCCGGAGCCGGTGCAGAAGGCGCAGCGGCAGCACCCGCCACTTCCATCAGGCAGATCACCGTCCCTTCGGACGCCTTGCCGCCTGTGGCGATTTTCATTTCCTTGACGGTACCGGCATGGCTGGATGGAATATCCATCGACGCCTTGTCGGATTCCAGCGTGATCAGGGCATCATCCACCGCCACGGTGTCACCGGCCTTGACCAGCACTTCAATCACGTCCACATCAGAAAAGTCACCGATATCCGGGACCTTGATTTCAATTACACTCATGTTCTCCTCCCGCTATCACAGAATCAGGTTGCGCACGTCAGACAGCACAAAGGCAATGTGGCTGACAAAACGGGCAGCATAAGCCCCGTCGATCACGCGATGGTCATAGGATACCGCCAGCGGCTGGATCAGGCGGTCAACAATCTCGCCATTCACGCGCTTGAGGCGATCCTGCGAGCGGGTCAGGCCCAGAATACCGACTTCCGGTGCATTCACGATCGGGGTGAAGTTGGTGCCACCGATACCGCCGAGGCTGGAGATGGAGAAGCAGCCACCCTGCATGTCACCGGCCTTGAGCTTGCCGTCACGCGCCTTTTTGGACACCTCGCCCAACTCGCGTGCCAGTTCAAACAGGCCCTTGCGATCCACGTCCCTGATTACCGGTACTACCAGACCATCCGGGGTATCCACCGCGATGCCGATATTGTAGAACTGACGCTGGATCAGGTTCTCGCCATCATCCGAGAGTGCGGAGTTGAACTTCGGATATTCCTTCAGCCCCGCAACCACGGCCTTCATCATGAACACCAGCGGGGTGAAGTTGAAACCCATTTCCTTAGCCTTGCCCTTCATGCTGCCACGGTAGGCTTCCAGCTCGGTGATATCCGCCTCGTCAAAGTGCGTAACCTGCGGCACATTGAGCCAAGCCCGGTGCAGGTGCTTGGCGGACAGTTTGCCAATGCGTGACATGGGCACCATCTCGATCGGACCGAACTTGCTCCAGTCGGGCTGGGTGATCAGCGGGATCCCCATTTCCCCGCCTGCTGCCGGCTTCGGTGCGGCACCAGCGGCTGCCGGTGCTGCCGCAGCGGCAGGCTGACCCCCGGTATTGTGGAACGTGCGCACATCCTGCTCGGTAATGCGCCCATAACGCCCGGTTCCGGCCACCTTGCTCAGGTCCACTCCCAGTTCGCGTGCAATACGGCGCACGGACGGACTGGCATGGGCACGGCGGAAGGCTTCCGCATCGGCAGCAGAACCCGCAGCCGGTACACGGGTCGGTGCTTTACTGGCCCCGCCTTCGGCAGGAGCCGGTGCAGCACTGGCCGCCGCCTTGCTGCCACCAGCCACTTCCAGCAACAGGATCAGGCTGCCTTGGGACACCTTGTCACCCACTGCCACCTTCAGCTGTTTCACCACCCCGGCCTTGGGAGCCGGAATGTCCATGGATGCCTTGTCGGACTCCAGCGTGATCAGCGAATCTTCCGCCTTGATGCTGTCGCCTTCGCGCACCAGCACTTCAATCACATCCACATCCTTGAAGTCACCGATGTCCGGTACATGGATTTCCTCCAGACCGCCACCGCCGTAGCCACTGCCACCCGCGCTTGGCGCTGCAGCGGAGTCCGCCGCCGATCCGGATACCTTGGGCTGGGCACTGGCACCGGCAACATTGACACTGCCTTCACCACTGCCTTCCAGCAGCAGGATCAGGCTGCCTTCGGATACCTTGTCACCCACTGCCACCTTGATTTCCCTGACCACCCCGCCTTGTGAGGCCGGAATGTCCATGGATGCCTTGTCGGATTCCAGCGTGATCAGTGCATCATCAATACTGATGGTGTCACCGGCCTTGACCAGCACCTCGATAACATCGACATCGGAGAAATCACCAATGTCGGGAACACGTATTTCTTTACTCATGACTCCTCCTGTCCTCACGCATACAACGGGTTCGGTTTTTCCGGATCAATGCCGTATTTCTTCATGGCTTCCAGTACGGTTTTTGCCGTGATCCGCTCTTTGGCCTTGCTGCCCTTCTGCTGGTCAGCCAGCGCCTTGAGTGCCGTCACGGTGACATAGTAGCGGTCCACCTCGAAGTGGGAGCGCAGGGCCTGGCGGCTGTCGGAACGCCCGAAACCGTCAGTGCCCAGTACATGGTAATCACCAGGAACATAAGCGCGGATCTGCTCGGCAAAGCTGCGCATGTAGTCCGTTGAGGCAATCACCGGCCCTTTGGCACCTTCCAGAGACTGCTCAACCCAGGATTTGCGTGCGTCCTGATCCGGATGCAGCAGGTTCCAGCGCTCACAGGCGGCCCCGTCACGCGCCAGCTCATTCAGGCCCGGCGTGGCCCAGATGTCAGCATCCACACCCCATTCGTCCCTGAGCATGTCAGCCGCAGCAATCACCTCGCGCAGGATGGAACCACAACCCAGCAGTTGTACATTGTGCTTGCCCTTGCCTTCGGCAGCACGGAATTTGTACATGCCTTTAATGATGCCTTCCTCGGCACCTTCCGGCATTTCCGGCATGGAGTAGTTTTCATTCAGGGTGGTGATGTAATAGAACACGTTTTCACCGCGCTCATACATCCGCTTCAGGCCATCATGGAAAATCACTGCCACTTCATAGGCGAAGGTCGGATCATAGGATACGCAGTTGGGGATGAAACCGGCAAACAGCTGGCTGTGGCCGTCCTGATGCTGCAGGCCCTCACCGTTCAGGGTGGTCCGCCCGGAAGTCCCGCCGATCAGGAAGCCGCGTGCCAGCATGTCACCAGCCGCCCAGGCCAGATCACCGATACGCTGGAAGCCGAACATGGAGTAAAAGATATAGACCGGAATGGTCATGACACCGTTGTTGGCATAGGAGGTTGCCGCCGCAATCCAGGAGGACATGGCTCCAGCCTCGTTGATCCCCTCCTGCAGCAGCTGGCCACTCTGGGATTCCTTGTAGGGCATGATGTCCTTGGCATCCATCGGCTCGTACTTCTGCCCCTCAGGTGCGTAGATACCGACCTGACGAAACATGCCTTCCATACCGAAGGTGCGCGACTCATCCGGCACAATCGGTATCAGGCGCGGGCCGATCTCCTTGTTACGTGCCACCGCGACCATGACCCGTACCATGGCCATGGTGGTGGACATGGTGCGCTCGCCGGTGTCGTGCAGCAACTGGTCAAACATGGACAGATCGGGAATCGGCAGGGTCTCGAAGTTATTCGGACGGTTGGGCAGGTAACCCCCCAGCGCCTTGCGCTTCTCATGCAGGTACTGCATTTCCGGCGAGTCCGCTGCCGGCAGGTAAAACTCGGCGTTGGCGACCTGTTCATCCGAGACCGGAATATTGAAACGGTCACGCAGCTTGCCCAGCTGGTCGGAACTCAGCTTTTTCTGCTGGTGGCTGATATTCATGCCCTCGCCCGCTTCACCCATGCCATACCCCTTGACGGTATGCATCAGGATGACTGTCGGACGATCCAGGGTATTCACGGCCTCGGTATAGGCCGCGTAGACCTTTTCCTGATCATGGCCACCGCGCAGCAGGTCATAGTAAATCTGGTCATCGGTCATGTCGGCGACCAGTTCCAGCAGCTCGGGGTACTTGCCAAAGAACTTCTCGCGCACATAGGCACCGCCCTTGTTCTTGAAGTTCTGGTATTCGCCGTCCACGCACTCCATCATCAGCTTGCGCAGCAGGTCCCCGTATTTGGGATCAGCCAGCAGACGGTCCCAGCCGGAACCCCACAGCACCTTGATGACATTCCAGCCGGCACCCCGGAAGTTGCCCTCCAGTTCCTGCACGATCTTGCCATTCCCGCGCACCGGGCCATCCAGACGCTGCAGGTTGCAGTTGACCACAAAGACCAGGTTGTCCAGCTTCTCACGCGAGGCCAGTGCGATTGCTCCCTGGGATTCCGGCTCGTCCATTTCGCCATCACCCAGAAAGGCCCAGACCTTGCGGCCTTCAGCATGATTTTCCGCCTTGGGGGTCAGACCGCGATGCTCCAGGTACTTGAGGAAACGGGCCTGATAGATCGCCATAATCGGCCCGAGTCCCATGGACACGGTGGAGAACTGCCAGAAATCCGGCATCAGGTAAGGATGCGGGTAGGAGGAAAGTCCCTTGCCGCCGGTCTCAACCCGGAAGTTTTCCAGCTGGCCTGCATTGATACGGCCTTCCACAAAGGCGCGTGCATAGGTGCCAGGAGCGGTATGACCCTGAATGAACAGCATGTCACTGCCGTTCGGGTGCTCGTGGCCTTTCCAGAAGTGGTTGTAGCCGACTTCATACATGATGGCGGATGACTGGAATGAAGCAATGTGGCCACCCGGCTCGGCCGGCTTGCGGTTGGCACGTACCACCATGGCAGTGGCATTCCAGCGCAGTGCACGCAGGATATGGCGCTCCAGCTCCAGATTGCCCGGATAGGCGGGCTGCTGCTCGACCGGAATCGTGTTTATATAGGGTGTGGTATTCGCAGGTGGTTCAACACCGGCTTCATACGCAGCATCAACGGTTTTCTGCAACAGGTAACGTGCACGCTCGGCACCGGCACGCTCCACGACGACATCAATCGCCTCCTGCCATTCACCGGTTTCCTGCGGATCAAGGTCAAACTGTTCATGAGCCATGGACAATCAATCTCCTTAGGGTATGGTTCCGGCCCGTACAGAACAGGCCGACATGAGCCGGAGAGAAATACTCACTGAAAAACTTTTCAAGAAATGAAACGTTTCAAGAAACTCCTCTCCAATGTAATTGTTTTAGTAGTTGTTTTTGCATGGGACGTAAAAATGCGTTCCCCCGGTCCCACTGGGGAAGGGATGGTACACAGACACTATCCATAAATCTACCCTGGCAAACCCCAAAATGCCGCTTTTTACAGTAAAAAAAATAAAAACTACATTTTCATAAAGTTATAGAGAAGAAATAGACAAAAGCGTTCTAATACAACACCCTGATCCATCAGGGATTGCACAAAACCGCTATCGATCCTCCGCCCGAATCCGTTTGGCAGGAACTCGGGGACAGCCAGTGAGTCAGAAACAGTAACCTGTCATCAACCCATTTTACAAGCCCGCTTATGACCGGATTTCACAAACCCGTTATTGCCTGCCTGCTCGCAGGGCTGAGCCTTGTCGCAACTGGCGCGTTTGCCTATGACCTCCTTTATACCGGAACTTACCGGGTGGAGCTGGCTGACCCCGATGATACCCTGAACTGCCGTCAGGGACCGGGACTGGATCATGCCATCCTGCTGCGCCTGCCACCCGGCACCGAACTGGAAGCTACCGCAGTCATCGGGGAACAGAAACCCTGGTTCAACACCGATCTGGGTTGCTACGTGCGCGCCAGCAGTCATTATCTGATCTGGTACGGTCGGGGGGAAGACCCGTCCGGCCTGTGTGACTGGCGCACCGAACCCTGCTGACAGGCCGGTACGGGCTGCTGCATGTCGCGGTCCACGCATGTATTACATAAATGGTGACCAGTCCCCGGGCTCAGTCTCCATGCGCCAGACTGAAGTCCACATCCTCATACAGCACCGGCATCGCGGTGTGAAAATTGATGCTGGCCAGTTCCAACTCACTGTCAGCCCCCTCAAAACTGAACAACTCCCAGCGCTCCTGGGCATTGCGACGGAACACATCCACCCTGAAAACTCGCGGATCAATCAGTACATATTCCTGCAGGCTTTTCAGCTGCCGGTACAGAACAAACTTGCCGCCCCGGTCATAAGCCTCGGTACTGGCTGACAGAACCTCGACAATCAGAACCGGAGCCTGCTTGAAATAATTGCGCTGATGGTCTTCCGGCTCGCAGGTCACCAGAATATCCGGATAGCAATAGGCCGTATCAGTCCCGATCCGCACCTTCATGTCGCTGGCATAGGCCCGGCAACCACGCCCGCGCAGCCAGGAACGCAGGAGGGCAAACAGGTTACCGGTCACCGTGACATGCGCGTCACCGGCTCCGGCCATCGCAAACACCTCGCCCTGCACGAATTCGCTCCGGAATGGTGCATCCTGTTCGCGTATCAGGTACTCCTCAACACGCATGGCAGTGTGTTGTACAAGGGCAAACATATCAAAATCCCTTAAACCGGACTGGAAGTGGAAGTATAACATGTATAAAAGAGCACCCGTCGAAGGCCGGGCCGGACCACAGAGCTACTGCAGAAAATCCTCAAAAAACCAGGCGGCAAACTCGTGGCGTCCGGCGAGTCCCGATTTGCGGTAGATGGTACTGGCCTGCTGGCGCACGGTTTTCTCACGCGTGTCACGCACACTGGCAATCTCGTCAAAACTCAGCCCCTTGAGCAGCAGCGAGGCAACTGCTTTTTCGCTGGGTGTGAGCTGCCACTCATCAAACTGGTTCTGAATCACCTGCTGATAATGCCTGCCCGCCTGCTGCAGGCGTTCCCGTGACACCGACAGGTCGGCACGCGTGGTTTTCAGCTGCTGCCCCAGACGCTCCAGCTCCTCCCGGCGACGCAGGTATTCACGCACCAGCAGACCGACACTGAAAATGGAAATGATGATCACCGCCACCTCCAGCAGCAGATGCCAGGCCCTGCCGCCCAGGTAATAATCCGTGATCAGGTCAGCAAAGGCCATAAGGATGATAATGATCAGCAGACTGACAAAAAACAGCTCCTGCTTGCGCAAACCGAACAACATGAGTCCTTGGTTCTCCCGGATTTTTTCCGATATGGGACATTTGTCTTATGGAATTTTAGTCCATTTGGGAATAAATTCCCATAAATGAAACGTATGCTGCATCATGTCATTCTGCAAATCCTGCAACCGCTGGTGCGCATGTTGCTGCGGCGCGGTGTTTCATTTGATGAATTCAGCCGTCTGGCACGCAAGGTCTATGTCGATGCTGCCGAAGCCGCCCTGTACAAGGCAGGGGAAAAAACAACGACATCACGCATTGCCATCGCCACCGGACTGACGCGCAAGGAGGTGGCGCAGTTACGGCAACTGTCCGATAGCGACCAGCTGCTGGGGGAAATGCGCTACAACCGGGGCGTCCGCGTTATCAGCGGTTGGCGGCGTGATGCCGATTTTCTGGATGAGAACGGCATGCCGCGCTCCCTGCCCATCCAGGGTGATGATGCCCGGCCCGGTTTTGAGCAGCTGGTAAGCCGTTACAGCGGCGACATGCCCTGTCGCGCCATGCTGAATGAACTGCTGCAGAACGGCCTGGTGGATCAACAGGCGGATGGCCTGGTGGCCCTGCTGTCCAATGCCTACATTCCACAGGCGCGGGAAGAGGAGCAGCTGGCCATTCTCGGCACCGATGTCAGGTTGTTGCTGGAAAGCATCAGCCACAATCTGGATGTGGCCGGCACCCTGCCCGAACGCCGTTTTCAGCGCAAAGTGTGTTACGACAACCTGCCACCGGCAGTGGTCAGCACCTTTCGGGAACTGGCAAACAGCGAATGCATGGACCTGCTGTTACGCCTGAACACCTGGCTGGCCACACATGACCGCGACAGCAACCCGGCCCCGCTGCAAGTCATTGAGCCGGGCCGACTGCGGGCCGGAGTGGGTATCTATTACTTTGAAGAACCGGTCGGTTCACAAACTCGCCGACCCGAAGACGGAGCCGATAATGTTTAAACGCTTTTGCGCCCCCGCTCTGCTGCTGGTTTTTACATTCGGAGGCTGCGGCTCCGGAACCACCGACCTGAGTGAAGGCGGTATCGGTGGCACAGGCATATCCATCGGCCCCATCACCGGCTTCGGCAGCATCCTTCAGAATGGCGTGCATTACGATGTCAGTCAGGCCGACTTTGTGCGTAACGGCCTGCCCGGCAGCACTCAGGCCGACTTCCGGATCGGAGAGGTCGTCACCATCAACGGGCAGCTCAACACCAACGGCACCCGCGGGACGGCACAAACCGTGACCTTCCGGAGTCTGCTGCAGGGCGTTGTCACCACGGCATCCCCGGATGGCCGTTCAATCGGCGTGCTGGGGCAAACCGTACTGACCGATGGCCTGACCGTACTGCATGGATTCACGCTGCTGAACCAGATCGTAGCGGGCAACCTGCTGGAAGTCTCCGGTGCCCGCGATGCAGATGGTGTCATTCGCGCCAGCAGTATCCGCCTGCTGCAGGCCCGGTTCATCCCCGGAGATTCACGGCAGTGGCTGGAAGGGGTTGTCCGTGCTGCAGATACCGATGGCCAGACGTTTGAACTCGGTACCCTGACCGTGGATTACCGTCAGGCGACCCTGACCGGCCTGACACAGGCTCCTGCCGTAGGCGACTACGTGCGCGTCAGCAGCCGCCAGAACCTTCAGGACCTGCGCCTGAGTGCTGATCAGGTGGAAGCAGAAAGTGTCACACCGGCATTCGCCACCGGTACGGAACTGGAACTGAAGGGCCTGATCACGCAGTTTGCCGACAGCACACGCTTCCGTGTCAACGGTCAGCCGGTCATCACCACCGCAACAACGGAATATGAATACGGCAGTTCCGCTGATCTGGCCCTCAATACCGGTGTGGCCGTGGAAGGCGTCATCAATGCCGCCGGTGTCCTGGTCGCCACTGAGGTGGCACTGCGTCAGGACAGCACCGTTCTGCCGGAAGAGCTGGAGGGCAGCATCAGCAGCCTGAACAGCGCCCGTCAGGAGATCACGGTACTGGGTAATGTGATCCGCATCGATGCCTTTACCCTGCTGCTGGAGGAAGTGAATGAAGACGAAGTATCCATTCGCTTTGCCGACCTCAACCCCGGTGATCAGGTGGAAGTCCAGCTGCGCCGGCTGGCGGATGGCAGCCTGCTGGCGCTGCGTGTGGATCGTGAGGCACCGGATGATGACGATGACAATGATGCAGAGGACAAGGTCAGCGGCGTGGTGAGCCGGCACGATGCCGCTGCAGGCACACTGGAGCTCATGGGGCTGAACATCCTCACGAATCCGCACACCGAATTTGCCGACAGCCGGGGAATCCGGCTGTCTCATCACGACTTTTTTGCCGCAGTCATCCCCGGCGTCACCCCCATCCGGGTGGAAGGACGGATGCTGGACCCGCAATGGCTGGATGCCATGAAAATGAAACTGCGCTCCGGCGGCGACTGAAAGGCAAAAAAGCCCGGCACTGGTACTGCCGGGCCACAACAACCTGCCCCGCAAGGGGCAAGCATGCAAAAGGAGTTCTGAACATGAAAGCGAAAGCGGTAACCACGCTGCTGTTCGCCGTCAGCCTGTTGGCCGCCTGTGGCAGTGATGCTTTCGGCGACTCGGACAGTGATGGAAGCAGCACCCATGATAACACCGGCAGCGGCGGTACTGGAACTGTGGCGGTATCGCCTGCCGGAACCCTCATCCCCGATGGCGCACGCCAGCTGGCAGCACAATGTTTCCAGTGTCACGGGACGGACGGACGCAACGATGCGTTTGAGAGCCTGGCGGGTGAGAGCGAACGGGAACTGATCAGCGAAATGCATGAAATGCGCAATGAAAAGGGCGGCATCATGCATTATCAGGCCCGTGGCTACAGTGATGCCCAGATCCGCGCCATTGCGGCCTATATTGCCAGCCTGCCGGGAGGAGGAAGCCATGATGATGACTGACAGAGAGAACAGCGACAACGCACGCCGCGGTTTCCTGAAAGGGCTGGGGCTTGGTGCCGTGGCACTGGCTGCCGGGCCGGGCCTGATCCGGGCGGCCACAACCCGCCCGCAGGTACTGGTGGTCGGCGGTGGTTTCGCCGGTGCGACGGCAGCCAAATACCTGCGCCACTGGTCAACAGCGGTCGATGTCACCCTGATCGAGCCTGGAGCGCGCTACCATTCCCCCATCCTCAGCAATCTGGTGCTGAACGGACAACGCCGCCTCCGGCAGCTGGCCTTCAACTACCAGACCCTGACTCATACTTATGGTGTACGTCATATCCGCAGCCGGGTCACTGCCATTGATGGCACCAACCGCACCGTGCGGCTGGTGGATGGCCGGAAACTGGCCTATGACCGCCTGATCCTGGCACCGGGAATCAGCTTCCAGCCCGTGCCGGGGCTGAACCGCAATCTGGTACTGCATGCCTGGCAGTCCGGGGCGCAGGTGGAAAAGCTGCGCCGTCAGATTGCCGCACTGCCGGCAGGTGGCACGGTCGTCCTCAGCATTCCGCCAGCTCCCTACCGCTGTCCGCCGGGGCCGTATGAACGTGCCTGTGTGATAGCCGACTACCTGAAGCGCAACAAGCCCGGTGCACGCCTGATCGTGCTGGATGCCAATCCGGATATTATCGTCGAGCGTGATAATTTCAATCAGGCTTTCACGCGCAACTATGCCGGCATTATCGAGTACATCCCCAATGCCGAACTGCAGGCGGTGGATTCGGTGCAGAAGGTTGCCATGACCAGCTTCGGGGATTATCGCGCCGACGTGCTGAATGTGATTCCCCCACAGCGGGCAGGCAATATCATCCGCGCAGCCGGGCTGGCGAATGATGCCAGTGGCCTGTGGGCGGCGGTTGATCCGCTGAGCTATGAGTCAACGGCACAGGCGGGTATCCACGTTATCGGCGATTCACAGGGCACGGGTCAGCCCAAGGCCGGACACATCGCCAACAGTGAGGCCAAAGTCTGTGCCGATGCAGTGCTGCGCCTGCTGGATGGCCGGCAGCCTTATGAGGCACCCATGACCAACTCGGCCTGCTACAGCCCGGTCAGTGCCAACACCGCAACCTGGCTGACGGCGGTATTCGCCTATGATCCACTCAGCGGCACGATGAAAGTGGTGCCCGCCGCTTCGGGTGCATCCATCGGAGCGAGCCGGTCCAGTTACAAAGACATGTTTCGCTGGGCTGACAGCCTGTTTGGCGACACTTTCGCCTGATCCGTCACGTCCGTCAGGCAGGTGGTCAATCTGCCTGATGGTGCACCGGCCGGCTTCCGGCTGCCGCCGGTTCAGCCCGCCTCATCAATCTGCAGGCGCTTCCCGGCCCATAACACCAGAATAATGACCGGCAAGCCGATCAGGGCGCAGAACACAAAGAAACGGCCATAACCGATGGCATCGACCATGGTACCGGAATAACCACCCAGCACCTTGGGCAGCAGTGTCATCAGCGAACTGAAAATGGCGTACTGCACCGCCGTGAACTGCACACTGGTCAGGCTGGACAGAAAGGCGATAAAGGCGGCACTGGCAAAACCGGCAGCCAGATTATCGGAAATCACCGCCAAGTACATGACCGTCAGATTATGCCCCGCATGTGCAAGCCAGGTGAATACCAGATTGGTGATGGCGGTCAGGATCGCTCCCCACAACAGGGTACGCATCACCCCGAAGCGTGAGGCGAACAGCCCTCCGAGAAAGCCGCCGAGAATGCTGACCACCACCCCGAAGGTTTTCACCGCCGTGGCGATTTCCGGCTTGCTGAACCCGAGGTCCTGATAAAACACATTGGAAATCACCCCCGGCACAATATCGGTAATGCGGTAAAGCCCGATCAGGGCCAGCAGCAGCAAGGCGGTTTTCAGCCCGTAGCGCCGGAAAAAATCACGGATCGGCTCAATCCAGGTATCCCGTGCCATATCCCGGTTCACCAGCCCCAGCCGTACCAGTCCGTAACCCGCCAGCAGCCCCGTGCCGATCGCTATCAGGAAATGGAGGCTCTCCAGCACAAAACCGCTCAGGACCCCGCCGCCTGCCGCTGCACTGAAACCGGCAAACAGGTTCCGGCTCAGAAAAAAGACCAGCACAAAGGTTGCCGCCGCCAGTGCAAACACCAGCAACAGGCGCAGGTAATCACTGTTTTCGTAATGGTGGCTCGCCTTGCGCGCCTTTTCCGGCTCGGGAATCAGCAGTGTGGTCATGACGCCCACCAACATGGCGGCAGCCATGATGTAATAAGTCCAGCGCCAGGCTTCATAGGAATAACTGCCCTTTTCCGAACCGAACAGTGAAGCCAGATACAAGGCCCCGGCCCCGGCCACAATCATGCCGATACGGTAACCGGCCACATAGGTGGATGACATCATGGCCTGCAGCCGGGAGGCCGCCGACTCAATCCGGTAGGCATCAATGACAATATCCTGGGTGGCGGAGGAAAAGCCCAGCATAACCGCCGCCAGAGCCATCAGGGTCAGGCTGCCCTGTGTGCGGGCCGGATCGGTGCTGCCCATCAGGACAATCGCCAGCATGATCATCAGCTGTGCCACCAGCATCCAGGCCCGTCGCCGTCCCAGCGTACGGGTCAGCAGCGGCAACGGCAGCTTGTCAATCAGCGGTGCCCAGATGAACTTGAAGGAATAGCCCAGCGCTGCCCAGCTGAAGAACGTGACAGCCTTGCGCTCCACGCCGGCCTCACCCAGCCACAATGACAGGGAGGAAAAGATCAGCAGAATCGGAATCCCCGCCGAGAACCCCAGAAACAGCATGGTGATCACACGCGGATGCAGAAAAGTCTTCAGGGTTTCGCCCCAGCTCACGGGCGATGATGCCCCCCCGACAACAGTCTCGCTCATGAAGCCCTTACCTCGGTATCGTTATGGATTGGTTAGTCCTGCATCATGGGTAAAAGTGCCGAACTTGTAAACCACGATTGCAGCCGGATACGGTAACAACAGCCCGGCCCAGCCCGCTCCGGTACCCTGTCTTAATCCAGATCAAGGCCACCATCCGGCAAACCCTGCTCCAATAAGCTGATTCCAACAGCTGATAAGGAGAACAGGCATGCACAAACCACTGCTGGCAGCATCAGGCCTGCTGTGCTGTTACCCGGTACTGGCACAGGAGCTTCCCGGCACACTGGACATCGTGATCACGGCCGGACGGGGTGAAACACTGATCCGGGAAGCCCCCGGCAGTATCAGCGTCATTTCCCGCCATGAGCTGGAGCAGCAGGGTGGCGACAATGTGCAGGAAGTCCTGCAGGGGACCCCCGGCATCACGCTGCAGGGCCTCGGCTCCGGCGGGCGCAAGACCATCAGCCTGCGCGGGCTGGAAAGCCGCCATACCCTGATCATGATTGACGGCAGGCGCATCCCGGCCAGTAATGACAGCATCGGCCCCAACACCGATTACCAGTACGACTGGATTCCACTGGAGCAGATTGAGCGCATTGAAGTGGTGCGTGGTCCGCTTTCGGTGCTGTATGGCTCCGATGCGCTGGGTGGAGCCATCAACATTATCACCCGTCGCCCCGCTGCCCGGCCTCATGCCGACCTCATGCTCGGCAGCCGCAGCACGGCGGGCAGCGAGGGGGGTGATGGACATGAACTGCGCTTCAATATCGGCGGTGGTATCGGGGAACAGGTGCGAATCGGATTATCGGGTCAGCAGTCGCGCCGTTCCGCCCTGGAAAGCCGCCTGACCCCCGGTACCTCGGCCCTTGAAGGCCGGGAAAAGCAACAGCTGGGGCTGCAACTGGACTGGAACTGGGGCGAGGGCCAGCACCTGAAACTGGAACACACCGATGTGCAGGAACAACGCTGGCAGGACGCCGTAACGCGCACGGGTACCGCCTACCAGAGCCGCTATGACATCAACCGCACCCAGACCTCATTGGGCTGGGAAGGCCGGCTAGGCGATATCGAAACCCGCGCCCGCGCCTATCAGGGGCAGATTGATATTACCAACCGTGCCACCCAGGGCGTGACACCAACCTCACCGCAGACCCTGGATGAGCAGGTACTGGAAGCCGGGGCCGTTTTCACCCCGGATGCACAGGCCCGGCACCGCATCAACACCGGACTGGAATACCGGCGAGAGACCCTGGAGCATCCGAATCTGGACAGCAGTGAGGACAGTGTGGATACCCGCGCAGCCTTTGTACAGGATACGGTACGTTTGGGTCAGAATACCCGGCTGACAGCGGGAATCCGTTGGGATGATCATGCGGTGTTCGGGGCGGAAACCAGCCCGCGTATTGCCGTCAGCCATGACCTGAACGAAAAACTGACCCTCAAGGCCAGTTACGGGCACGGCTTCCACGCCCCGAACATCAAGCAGACCGCTCCCGGCTACAGCTTCCAGAGCGGCCCTTTCCTGATCCGCAGCAATCCCGACCTGAAACCGGAAAGCAATAAGGCGCTTGAGCTTGGCTTTCATTTTGGTGCCGATCTGCTGACACTGGATGCAGCACTGTTCCGGAATGCGGTGGATGACCTGATCGACACCCGTTTCAACCAGCTGCTGGATAACGGCCTGCAGGAATGGCGTTATGACAATATTCACTCAGCCACCCTGCAGGGCCTGGAAGTCGCAACCCGGACCAAACTGACCCCGGCACTGCACCTGAAAGGCAGTTACCAGTATCTGGATGCCCGTGATGGTGATGACATACGCCTGGAACGTCGCCCGCGCCATACCCTTTCTGCGGGACTGGAATGGAATTTCGGGGGCTGGGACAGCAGCCTGCGTGCCGAACATGTCGCGGATCAGCTGATCATTCCCCCCGCCAGCAATACCCTGACGGCCCTGCCGGATTACACCCTGTGGCATGCGGCCTTCAGCCGACCGCTGGGTAAGGGGCTGAACCTGCGCCTTGGCATCAACAACCTCACTGATGTGCGTCTGGAAGACAAGTCGCCCGACTTCCGCCATGAGGAATACCCGCGCACCGTGCGTGTGGAATTAAACGGCAGCTTCTGAAGTAAAGGCCGACAGAACCCGCAGAAAAATGCCGACCCCATGTGGAGCCGGCATCGGAGGAGAAAAAGAGAAATCCGCTTGAAATTTGATTGAGCCGGTCAGTCCGGCCAATCAGTAAACATCATGCACGGTATTGTAGACATTGAACTTGCCGGTCGGGGTAATCAGGCGGTCATCCCTGATCACCTGCTTGAGCTTGCGGGTCTTGTCATCCACCACCACCAGTGCCGACTTCTGCTCCTTGCCATTCCAGACCGAGAACCAGACTTCATCACCTGCCTTGTTGTATTCCGGCTGAATCACCCGCTTGGGGCCTTCACCCAGATCAGCCCATTCGGCAATCGGCAGCACCTCATAGCCCTTGTCCAGGTTGTTGATGTCAAAGACGGCAATCGACTGGCTGGCCTTCGCCTCGGGATTCAGCCCGGTATCCACCCACAGATTGGTGGACTTGGGATGCGTCTTGATGAACAGCGAGCCGCCACCCTGCCCCTTCAGGACCTCAACCACTTTCCAGGCATTATCCTTGTGCTGCTCGGGATCCGTACCGATCAGGGTGATCTTGTCATTACCCAGCGCACTGGTTGCCCAGACCGGACCATAAGTCGGATGCACAAAGTTGGCACCGCGTCCCGGATGCGGAATCTTGTCCACATCAATCAGTGCCGTCAGTTTGCGCTCTCTGGAGTCGACCACGGCAATCTTGTCGGACTGGTTGGCAGCCGTCAGGAAATAACGGTGGCTCGCATCCCAGCCGCCATCATGCAGAAAGCGTGCCGCCGGAATGGTCGTGACAGCAAGGTTGTCGATATCCTCGTAATTGACCAGCAGCACCTTGCCGGTTTCCTTGACGTTGACGATAAACTCCGGATATTCGTGTGACGCCACAATCGCAGCAACCCGTGGTTCCGGGTGGTACTCCTGGGTATCCACCGTCATGCCGCGTGTGGACACGATCTTCAACGGCTCCAGCGTATCGCCGTTCATGATCACATACTGTGGCGGCCAGTAAGCTCCGGCAATGGCATACTTGTCCTCAAATCCCTTGTATTTGGAGGTTTCCACCGAGCGTGCTTCCATGCCGATCTTGAGTTCAGCCACGGTATCGGGCTTTTCCATCCACAAATCAATCAGGTTGAGTCTGGCATCACGCCCGATCACGTACAGGTAACGCCCGGACGCAGAGAGACGGGAAATATGTACCGCATACCCGGTTTTCACCACATTGATGATTTCCTTGGTATCACCGTCGACCAGCGCAATTTCGCCACTGTCGCGCAAAGTGACCGAGAAAATATTATCCAGGTTATAGCTGTTCATGGGTTTCTGGGGCCGGTCTTCCGGCTTGATTACCTCTTTCCAGCTCGCCTTCATCTCCTCCATGCCCCATTCCGGCGGCATGGGTGGCTCATGCTGGATGTAGCGCGCCATGATGTCCACTTCTTCCTGAGTCAGGTCGCCTGCACTCCCCCAGTTGGGCATGCCTGCCGCTGAACCGTAATTGATGAATACCTTGAGGTAATCCGTTCCCCTGGCGGTGGTGATGTCCGGTGTCAGCGGCTTGCCGGTGGCGCCTTTGCGCAGCACGCCATGGCAGCCGGCACAGCGCTCGAAGAATATCTTCTTGCCGTGATTGAACTCATCCACCGTCATGGGCGGCCCTTCGGAAGTAATCATGTTTTTGGCCGACGCCGGATCAATCGTCAGGGGAGCCCCCTGAAACCGGACTTCCGGGGCAGTCACCGACTTGCCGCCATGACCGGGTTCAGTGGATGCTGCTTTCGCATCACTGGTTGTTGCCGTCGTGCCGCCATTCGCAGGAGTCACCGACTCGGCATGGACGAAAGTCGCAGCCATGGCCAATGCCAAGGCGAGACACAAGGATGTTTGTTTCATGAAGTCACCCTCTGATTCAGGTTAAGGTTGAGAAAATCCTCCCAAAAATTCATCAACCATACTGAAACGAAAAGTGTGGTTTATCCTTGACTCAGATCAAGCATTATTTTTCATAAAAATCAATAATTTAAAATGAATCACATTATCAGTCAGGTACTGCCGTGCTGCTCATTTCCTCCAGCAGCCAGTCCAGCAGCGCCCGGCACTCCTCACGCATGGGCTGTCCCTCACGGGCAACGACATAAAAATCATGGTTGGTGGCGATGCGTTCCGGCAAGGGTGCCACCAGTTTCCCGCTTTCCAGCAAAGGCCGCACAATATGCAGCCAGCCCAACGCTACCCCCTGACCCTCCATGGCCGCCTGCACCACAATGGAATAGTCATTGTAACTGGCATCACCCGTGGAACTCTGCGGGGTCAGATCATAATGACGGAAATACTGCCGCCAGTCATAACGCGCCGCATAAAGCTCTTCCAGATGAATCAGGTTCAGGCCCTGCAGGTCAGCCGGGGTTACAAACGGCCCGTAACGCTCCAGAAACGCCGGGCTGCAGACCGGGAAAATCACTTCCTCGGCAAACTTCCAGCGCCGATACCCCTGCCAGGGCACCTGCCCCAGCGGGATACACAGGTCAAAATCCAGCCGGTTCAGATCAAAATCGGTATCCTGGGTAATACAGCGCAGCTGCACATCCGGATGCTGCTGCTTGAAACGGGCAATACGGGGCATCAGCCAGTGACTGGCCAGTGACGTGGACACCGACAGTGTGACTTTGTGCTGCTGGCGCTGTGCCATCATCACATCCTCCAGCCCGGCCTGAATCTCCTGAAAACCGCGCTCCAGCCGCTTGGCCAGCCGTTCCCCCACCTCGGTCAGCTGCACGCCCTGATGCTGGCGCTCAAACAGCACCACGCCCAGCCGCTCCTCCAGCTGACGCACACCATGACTGATGGCCGACTGGCCAATGCTGAGTACCTCGGCAGCACGGGTAAAATTGCGCTCCCGGGCGGCAATATGAAAAGCCAGTAATGCACGCACTGACAACAAATGGGGATTGATTTTTTTCATGGCGTGCATGAACTCCAGAGAGGTACAAGCCTGAATATAGCCTTGACAAAGCACCTCTCACAAGTGATTCAAGGCCGCCACAGCCCGTACACCGAGTGTCGGGCTGAACCCTGGTTGCAACAGCCGGGCTAGATCCAGCCTGCAGCAACCTGACGCTGATGGGCACGCATGGCATTGCGCAACAGAATGCCGACCGTGACCGGCCCGACGCCACCCGGTACCGGCGTGATCCAGCTCGCCACTTCCAGAACCGCAGCAGTATCCACATCACCCACGATGCTGACACTGCCATCCGCATGCGTCACCTGATTGATGCCGATGTCAATCACGGCGGCACCGGGTTTGACCATATCCGCCTTGATGAACTGCGGAATACCGACCGCCACAATCACCACATCGGCACGGCGCGAATGCATGGCCACCGAACGCGTCATGTGATGACAGACGGTCACGGTGGCCCCCTCAGCCATGAGCAGGAATGCCGCCGGCTTGCCGACGATTTCCGAATGCCCGATCATCACCACCTCCAGCCCCCGGAGGCTGAGCCCGGTTTCACGGATCAGTTCCACCGAAGCCGCTGCCGTGCAGGGTGCCATGGCCATGTCGCTGTAGACGATATTGCCGATCGAGGCCGGATTCATGCCTTCCACATCCTTGAGCGGGTGAATCGCGGACTGCAGCGAGCGCAGGTTGATATGCTGCGGCACCGGACGCTGCAGGATGATGCCGGTTACCGCCGGGTCATCATTCAGGGCCACAATACGCGCCTTGCACTCGGCATAATCCATACCTGCCGGCCAGTTGGCCTGCTCGAACGGAATGCCGACCCTTTCTGCCGCACGCTGCTGGTTGCGCACATAGACCGCCACTTCCGGCACATCCCCGATACTGATGGACATCAGCCGCCCCACGGGCCGGGTTGCTGCGGCTTCGGCCACCTGTGCCGCCACTTCCGCCAGAATGCGTGCCTGTACCGCACGCCCGTCAATCAGACGATGGTCCTGCATCAGAACAGCCCTTCAATCTGTCCCTGCTCATTCAGGTAGATGCGCTCGGAGGCCGGTGAGGCCGGCAAGCCCGGCATGGTCATAATTTCACCACAAATGGCAACCACAAACCCGGCTCCGGCAGACAGGCGTACCTCACGTACCGGAACCACATGATCCACCGGTGCACCCCGCAGGCCGGGATCGGTGGAAAAGGAATACTGGGTCTTGGCCATGCAGACCGGCAGATGGCCGTAGCCCTGTTCCTCCCACTGCCTGAGCTGCTCACGGACCTTCTTGTCGGCAATTGCCTCCGATCCCCGGTAGATGCGCTTGACAACAGTGTTGATCTTCTCGAACAGGGACAGCTCATCCGTATACAGGGGGGCAAACTGGGCCGATCCCTTTTCCACCAATGCGACCACCCGCCGTGCCAGCGCCTCGGTGCCTTCCGAACCTTTGGCCCAGTGCTGACACAAGACAGCCTCCGCCCCCTGAGCCGTAACATAATCCTTGATGGCCTGAACTTCGGCATCGGTATCCCGGACGAAATGATTGATCGCCACCAGCACCGGTACGCCGAACTGCTTGACGTTCTCGACATGACGCCCCAGGTTGGGACAGCCTTTTTTCACGGCTTCGACATTTTCAGCGTCCAGGTCTTCCTTCTTCACCCCGCCATTCATCTTCAACGCACGCACCGTGGCCACAATCACGGCGGCATCCGGTTTGAGTCCGGCCTTGCGACACTTGATGTCAAAGAACTTCTCGGCTCCGAGGTCGGCCCCGAAACCGGCTTCAGTCACCACGTAATCCGCCAGCTTCAGGGCGGTGGTGGTTGCCGCCACCGAGTTGCAGCCATGGGCGATATTGGCAAACGGGCCGCCATGCACAAAAGCCGGGTTGTTTTCCAGCGTCTGTACCAGATTCGGCTGCATGGCATCCTTGAGCAGTACCGCCATGGCACCGTCAGCCTTGAGATCACGGCAATAAACCGGGCTGTGGTCACGACGATAGCCGATGATAATGTCACCCAGACGCTTTTCCAGATCACGCAGGTCGGTCGCCAGACACAGAATCGCCATGACTTCGGATGCCACCGTGATGTCAAAGCCGCCTTCACGCGGGAACCCGTTGCCGGGGCCGCCCAGTGAACAGACAATTTCGCGCAGGGCACGGTCATTCATGTCCATCACCCGCCGCCAGGCAATCCGGCGCACATCAATGCCCAGCGCATTGCCCCAGTGAATGTGATTGTCGATCAGGGCTGCCAGCAGGTTGTGGGCCGAGGTGATGGCATGAAAATCCCCGGTGAAATGCAGGTTCATGTCCTCCATCGGCACCACCTGGGCATAACCGCCACCGGCTGCACCACCCTTGACGCCGAAACAGGGGCCGAGCGAGGCCTCACGAATACAGATCGCCGCTTTTTTGCCGATCCGGTTCAGCCCGTCACCCAGCCCCACAGTAGTGGTGGTTTTGCCTTCTCCTGCCGGAGTGGGGTTGATGGCCGTCACCAGAATCAGCCGGCCATCGGGACGCTCCCTGATTGAACGGATGAACTCGGCAGAAACCTTGGCCTTGTCATGACCATAAGGGAGCAGGTGCTCAGCGGGAATATCCAGTCGGGCACCGATCTCCTGAATCGGCTTTTTATTCGCTTCACGCGCAATCTCGATATCACTTTTGAAACTCATGACACAGCCTCCCGGCTTTACAACCGGTCCGGATTGAAAAAAGCCGCCCCTGGCCCTGCCACCGGAGCAGGGTCGGAACCGACCACAAAAGTCAGACAAAATCAGATAAATCGGGGTTAACCAGGCATTATTCGGCCCATCGGTCTATCCCGCCTTTTCCGCCCGTACGGCGGCATACTTGAACTCCGGAATTTTCCCGAACGGATCAAGCGCCGGATTGGTCAGGATATTGGCCGCCGCCTCAACATAGGCGAATGGCAGAAATACACTGCCCTCACTCACAGCCCGGTCGGCACGCGCCATCACATCCACCGAACCACGCCGGGTGGTGAGCCGGATCATCCCGCCCGGCTCCACGCCAAGTGCACGCAGGGTGCGCGGGTGCAAAGAGCAGTTGGCCTCCGGCTCGATGTGATCCAGCACCGTGGCACGCCGGGTCATGGAGCCGGTATGCCAGTGCTCCAGCTGGCGTCCGGTGATCAGGATCATGGGATAATCCTGATCCGGGGCTTCATCCGGCGGCACAATGGCAGCCGGGGTAAAGCTCGCCCGGCCCCCGGCACGCGGGAAACCGTCCCCGAATACAATGGGCTGGCCGGGGTCTTCCGGTGACAGGCTGGGATAGGTCACCGCACCCTGTTCCAGTCGCTCCCAGGTGATATTGTCCAATGATTTCATCGAGCGCTTCATCTCGGCAAAAACTTCACGCGGATGCGCATAATCCCAGTCAAGTCCCAGCCGTTGTGCCAGCTGCACGGTGATCAGCCAGTCCTCACGCGCCTCACCCGGCGGCGGTACTGCCGGACGCCCCATCTGCACCTGGCGGTTGGTGTTGGTCACGGTCCCGGTCTTCTCCGGCCAGGCCGTGGCCGGCAGCAGCACATCGGCAAAATTGGCTGTCTCGGTCAGGAAAATATCCTGCACCACCAGATGTTCCAGTTTCGCCAGTGCCTCACGCGCATGCTCGGCATCCGGGTCCGACATGGCCGGATTTTCACCCAGGATATACATGCCCCGAATCTCACCGGCCAGAATCGCTCCGATGATTTCCACCACGGTCAGGCCCTTTTGGTCCGAAAAGTCTTCACTGCCCCAGATTTCATTGAAAGCTGAGCGCACCCCGTCATCGGTGACATTCTGGTAATCCGGCAGGAACATCGGCACCAACCCGGCATCGGAAGCGCCCTGGACATTGTTCTGGCCACGCAGGGGGTGCAGTCCGGACCCCGGACGCCCGACATGCCCGGTCATCAGCGCCAGCGAAATCAGGCAGCGCGAATTGTCGGTCCCGTGCACATGCTGGGAAACCCCCATGCCCCAGAAGATCATGGCCGCCTTCGCCGTGGCAAAAGTTCGTGCCACATCACGCAGGGTAGCAGCCGGAATGCCGCAAATGGCTTCCATCTTTTCGGGCGAAAAATCCTTCAGGTGCGCCCGGATGTTGTCCCAGCCCTCGGTGAAGCGGTCAATGTAATCGCGGTTGTAAAGCCCCTCTTCCACAATGGCATGCATAATGGCATTCAGCATTGAGACATCACTGCCGGAGCGGAACTGCAGGAAATGCGAGGCATAACGGGACAGCCCGGTACCACGCGGGTCCATGACAATCAGCTTGCCGCCGCGTTTGGCGAACTGCTTGAAATAGGTGGCAGCGACCGGATGGTTTTCCAGCGGATTGGCCCCGATCACAATGGCACAGTCGGCATGCTCGATCTCGTTGAAAGTCGCGGTCACCGCTCCGGAACCGACGTTCTCCATCAATGCCGCCACCGAGGAGGCATGGCACAGGCGGGTACAGTGATCCACGTTGTTATGCCCAAACCCGGTCCGGATCAGCTTCTGGAACAGGTAGGCTTCTTCATTGGAGCATTTGGCCGAACCGAAACCGGCCACGGCCTCACCCCCATGCTGATCACGCAAACGGGCCAGCCCACCGGCAGCGGCATCCAGCGCCTCCTCCCAGCTTACCTCGCGGAAAAATGCCTGCAGGTTGGACGGATCGACATTCAGGCCCTTGGGCGGGGCATCGGCACGCCGGACCATGGGCTTCTGCAGGCGGTGCGGGTGGTGGATATAATCAAAACCGAAACGGCCCTTGACACACAGGCGCTGCTCATTGGCCGGCCCATTCGCGCCTTCAACCCAGGCAATACGGTCATCACGTACCTTGTACACCAGCTGACAGCCCACACCGCAGTACGGACAGACTGAAAGCACCTCCCGTTCAAAGACCCGGCTGTCACCGTGTCCGGCCTGATCCAGCACGGTGGCGGGCATCAGCGCCCCGGTCGGACAGGCCTGAACACACTCACCACAGGCCACACAGGTGCTCTGGCCCATGGGATCCGCCAGGTCGAACACGATACGGGCATTATGACCCCGACCGGCCATGCCGATCACGTCATTCACCTGCACCTCGCGGCAGGCACGCACACACAGGTTGCAGTGGATGCAGGCATCCAGGTGCACACGCATGGCCACATGTGAATCATCCGGCTGCGGGGCGCGCCCCGGCTCCCGCTTCGGGAAACGGCTGCCGGTCAGGCCCTGGCGATCGGCGATGTCCCACAGGTGCGAAGCGCGATCATGCGCCTCCGCCTGATCGGGCTGATCGGCCAGCAACAGCTCCAGCACCATTTTGCGGGCCTGTTCGGGCCGCTCACCGGCACTGTTGACCACCATGCCGGCGGTCGGCTGGCGGATGCAGGAAGCGGCCAGCGTGCGCTCACCTTCAATCGCCACCATGCAAGCCCGGCAGTTGCCATCTGCCCGGTAGCCCGGCTCCCCGGAGTGGCAGAGGTGTGGCAGGGTTGTACCCTCGCGCCGGGCCACATCCCAGATGCTTTCACCTTCCAGTGCCTCGACGTCATGTCCGTCCAGAACAAACTTGATGGTTTTCATGCTCAAACCTCCTGCGGGAAATGCTTGATGGTGAGGCGGATGGCATTGGGTGCCGCCTGCCCCAGACCACAGATGGATGCATCCTCCATGGTCTGTGCCAGCGCCTGCAACAGGCCGGTATCCCATTGCTCGTCCTGCATCAGCTTCACAGCCTTCTCACACCCCACCCGGCAGGGTGTGCACTGCCCACAGCTTTCATCCTCAAAGAAACGCAGCATATTGAGGGCAGCAGCACGGGCACTGTCCTGATCAGACAGCACCACAACCGCTGCCGAGCCGATGAAGCTGCCATAAGGCTGCAGGGTATCAAAATCCAGGGGTACCTCATTCAACGAGGCCGGCAGCAGCCCGGAAGAAGGCCCGCCCGGCTGATAAGCCTTGAAGGCATGCCCATCCTGCATGCCGCCACAGGCATTAATCAGGTCGGTAATGGTGGAACCAGCCGGCAGCAGGTAGACACCGGGCTGCCGGACCCGCCCGGAAACCGAATAGCTGCGCAGCCCCCTGCGTCCGTTTTTCTCCACGCTGTTGAGCACTTCAGGACCTTCACGGCAGATGCGTGTCACCCAGTACAGGGTCTCAATATTGTTCACCAGCGTGGGACGACCGAAAATACCGACCTGAGCCACATAGGGCGGACGGTGGCGTGGCAGCCCGCGTTTGCCCTCAATGGACTCGATCATGGCCGACTCCTCACCACAGATATAGGCTCCCGCGCCCCGGCGCAGATCAATGTAACCGGGAGCCACCAGACCGGCCTGCTCCAGTGCGGTTATTTCCTGCTGCAGAATCTGACGGGCTGCCGGGTATTCGTCACGCAGATAGATAAAAGCCTTTTCCGCTTCCACCGCCCAGGCGGCAATCAGCATGCCCTCCAGAAACAGGTGAGGATCCCGCTCCAGGTAATAACGGTCCTTGAAGGTGCCCGGCTCGCCCTCATCCCCGTTCACCGCCAGATAACGCGGTCCGGCAGCAGCACGCACAAAAGACCACTTGCGCCCCGACGGGAAACCGGCCCCGCCCAGACCGCGCAGGCCAGCTTCCAGCAGGACGTCCTGCACCTGTTCCGGGGTTTTGCTCCCGGCTCGCAGCGCCTGCAGGGTTTTATAGCCACCTTCCGCGACATAGGCCGCATAAGGCTGATATTCCGGCACATGGGCATGGGTGTCACCGGCAGCAATGGCTGCTGCCACTTTTGCCGGGGTGGCCTGATCAATATGGTGATGCCCCAGCTCCAGCACCGGTGCAGTGTCACAGCGCCCCATGCAGGGAGCACGCAGTACCCGGACTTCACCACTGCCGTGATAGCGTGATGCCAGCTGCGTGAGTAATGCCTGTGCACCGGCCATTTCACAGGACAGCGAATCACAAACCCGGATGGTCAGTGCCGGCGGGGCCTGCTCATCTTCTTTCACCACATCGAAATGGGCATAGAAAGTGGCAACCTCATACACCTCCGCCTGCGACAGTTTCATTTCAAATGCCAGCGCACGCAGATGGGCAGCCGACAGGTGCCCGTAGTGATCCTGAATCCGGTGCAGAAACTCGATCAGCAGATCACGCCGCCGCGGCTGCTCCTGCAACAGGGCCTGTACTTCAGCGACAGCCTGCTCATCCAGCTGACGCCCTTTGGGGGTGTGCCTCCCCCGGCCCTTGCCGGACTTCCAGACGCCGGCCCGGGGTTGTTTGGTGGCAAGACTCATCACCATCTCCTCATTATCGTAAGGTTCTCAACCTGCATTATGGGCCGATGTCTCCAGTGCATGCAAAAATGAACGCGCCAAAGAGCGGGGTGACAACAATAAAAACTGCTGCTCCCCGGTACGCAGGATAATCACCGTCATGTGCTCCATTACCGTGCGTGCCACCCGTCCGGGCGGAAATTCCCGCAGGTCCAGGTCCAGCATGCACAGGCGTGCCAATACCGCCGGCACCGACACCCCGGCCAGCTCCAGCATCACCCAGGCATCGGACTGATCTACCACGCCAAACGCCCCACCCAACACTCCGGCCACCCGACGCTCCGGATAGACCGGCCCATCCTCCAACAGCAGCCCG
>Ga0116152_10000632_pt1 | contig 28916 bp, 21 predicted proteins | sample AD_UKC119_MetaG_FD_89894 | JGI IMG/M metagenome (GOLD analysis project Ga0116152, IMG submission 89894) | Active sludge microbial communities of municipal wastewater-treating anaerobic digesters from Hong Kong - AD_UKC119_MetaG | ecosystem: Engineered > Bioreactor > Anaerobic > Digestate... | reverse complement strand
TACTCACCTTTACGTTTGGTGCAGCAGCCGGACTAATGAGTATTGGCCTCATGCGGTTGTGGCCAAAAGAAGCTCTTACCCAGGCAGGTTTTACTGCTGAAGCTGCCGGTGCTGCTGCAACTCTTGCAATGGCCGTATTCTTTGCTCTTTTCAATGGGCTGGGTCGAATCGTCTGGGGAATAATAAGTGATAAAATCGGCCGAAAAACTTCCATAATTATAATGATGGCAACTCAGGGACTGTTTGTCATTCTTTTTCAATGGATGGCCGGGAACCCTTATACACTCTATCTTTTTGCCATCCTGATCGGATTTAATTTTGGAGGAAATTTTGCCTTGTTTCCAACCATCACTGCCGACACTTTTGGTACTAAATATGTCGGACAAAACTACGGATGGGTGTTTCTGGCTTATGCGGTCGGAGGCATTTTTGGTCCTGTGATGGGTGGAAGACTTGGCGATTTGGGAAATTTTCCGCTGGCTTTCACCATTTGTGGAATCTTATGTTTTGTTGCAGTAATCACTATTTCGCTGGTTAAACCTGCTTCAAAAGTTACTGCCTGATGTAATTTTCGGGGATTACAACACTTTTCTCTGAAAACAAACTGACATAAAAAACAGGATGATTAGTGAGCAATGGCTAATCATCCTTTTTTTAAGGAATTGGTAACCAAATCAACGATCAATCATCACTTTTTGATGAATAAAGTGGTTTTCTGTTTTTACCGTTAACAGATATATTCCCGATTTTAACCTGCTTACATCAAATTCTGCTGATAAAAAAGTATTGCAGACCTTTCGAAGAACTACTCTCCCGGTAATATCGGTCAGGGTAATTTCATTGATAATCAGACCCGGATCATTTAGTAAAATATTGAGTTGATCGCTTGCTGGAATCGGATAAACAACCATATTCTGGTATAGTAAATGATTTGAAATGCCGGTAGCATGGCAAACCAGCGGAAAAATAGCATGATCTACATTAATTCCCCAGCTGTTCTGACTGTCAGAATAAGGGTACCAGTTTTCATCGTTATGTTGTTCCCATCCGTTACCTGTTTCGGTATCTCCGTCATAGTTAGTATAGAGTGCCAGTGTATCTCCTGGTGAGTTTGGGAGTTGCAGTCCCATAAAAAAAGACTGGTTTACGGTTGGCGGATTGTCAAAGAAAACAGCCGATGCCCAGCCAAAACCTGATTCATCGGCAAGCTGAGAAATCGAAATCGCTGTTTGGGCGAGGATGTTGCCGGGTGTTTTATCAATTAAATTCTCATCCCAAACACAAAAATTAACCGGAAGGTTGCTGGCCATAGATTTTTTGGCAACTGCAAAATCAAAAATGCCACCAATCAGCGTGGTTTCCATTTCAATCTGATCAAAGAAACTTGCTTTTGCCAGATCGCCGAAAGAATTGTTTCCGGAAACATATCCTGAGCCATTCCCAATGATTTGATAATAAATGTAATCTCCTTGCAGGGGCCAGGCTGCTGTATCGCAGGAACCAACGGCTACAACGCTGATATAGTTGCTTCTTGATAAAATTGAAGTACCGGATGTATCTGCTATGATAAGCTTGACGGTATAGTTACCGGGTTGCTCATAAGTATGCAGCGGATGTTGAATTGAATCGGCATGTCCGTCGCCGAAATTCCAGCTCCATTTTGTCGGTTCACCGTCTGAAATATCCTTGAACTGAACAGTCATAGGCGCAGTGCCAAATCTTTTCAAGACTGCAAAATTTGCATTGAGGTTTTTATTGTCCTCCTTTTTTATTTTTGTTGCATAATGATTCGCTGAGAATTGTAAAACGTTTCTTTGTGCAATCAAAGGATTGGCAAAATTGAAAAGGATGATAAATGTCGGGATATAACGAAAGAATTTCATTGAAAAAATTTTGGCGAAAATAAGTCAAATGCCGTAATCAGCATTTCATCATTAAAACTCAACTTCAAAAAAAGACAGCTCTCAAAAAGCAATCCGGCTGAGTAAATCATAGTTTTTCAGGCTGCTATCAAACAATTTATAACACAAACCATTCTCTTGTCGCAAAACATCCCTATTTTTGAAACGCGAAATACTTTACTTTTTTAACTCAAAAATTTAATTCTATGATCTTAAGATTAATTCAAAAATCAAATGGAAGAAGTCTGATCGGGCTTTTAATTGCTGTTTGTCTGCTTCTGACTTCAGCAAATGTTGTGGCACAAAAAAAGAAAGGATCGGAGGTTAAAGGGGATACCCTGAAGTCTTCAACATTTTCCGGTTTAAAATGGAGAAGTATTGGCCCCGCCTTCACCTCAGGACGAATTGCAGCTTTTGCCGTGAATCCCGAAAACCATAGCGAATATTATGTAGCTGTAGCTTCGGGACATGTATGGAAAACTTCGAATAACGGAACGACTTTCGAACCGATTTTCGACAATTACGGTGCCTATTCTATGGGTGCCATCACCATTGACCCATCAAACACAAGTACAATATGGCTGGGAACCGGCGAAAACAATCATCAGCGCGCACTTGGTTATGGAAACGGTGTTTACCGTTCGATGGATAGTGGAAAATCATGGGAAAATATGGGCTTGAAATCTTCACGTCAGATAGGAAAAATAATTGTTCATCCTGAAAACGGAAATATTGTGTATGTGGCTGCTGAAGGGTCTGCATGGGGGCCGGGTGGAGACCGTGGCCTTTACAAAACAACAGATGGTGGAAAAACATGGGAAAAAATTCTTGAAATTAGCGAGAATACCGGAGTTAATCATATTGCCATGGATCCGCGTGATCCGGATGTTCTTTATGCCACTGCTGAGCAACGGAGACGACATGTGTACACAAAAATTGGCGGCGGACCTGAATCTGCTGTTTACAAAACAACGGATGGTGGCAAAACCTGGAATAAAATCATGAAAGGTTTACCGAATGTTGATTTCGGTGGAGGCTGTATTGAGGTTTCACCGGTTAATCCTGATGTGATCTACCTGGCTTTGGAGGCCGCTGAAGACAAAGGCGGTTTTTTCAGGTCAACAAACAGAGGTGCAAGTTGGGAAAAAATGAGTGATCATCATGCCAGCGGGCAGTATTTCAACATTGTGGTGCCTGATCCGGTAAATGCTGATAAAGTTTACCTACTGGATGTTGTCACAAAAGTTTCGGACGATGGCGGTAAAACCTGGATAAATGTTGGTTTAAGTAACCGGCATGTGGATGATCATGCCATGTGGATTGATCCTGACAACACTGACCATTTTATGATAGGCGGTGACGGAGGTATTTATGAAACTTTCGATAGTGGTAAAAACTGGCTTTTTAAAAGCAATTTGCCGGTTACGCAGTTTTATCGTGTAACGCTGGATGATACAGAACCATTTTATTGGGTTTACGGAGGTACGCAGGACAACAACAGCCTTGGAGGTCCTTCACGATCCATAAGTTCGACTGGTGTAACCAGTTGTGAATGGATTACCACACTCGGCGGAGACGGATTTTTTCAGGCGATTGAACCAGGAAATCCGGACATTGTCTATTCTGCCTATCAGTATGGCAATATTTACAGGTATGATAAAAAATCGGGAGAAGCTTTGAAAATCAGACCAGAACCACGCAAAGACGAATTGACTTACCGTTGGAACTGGAATGCACCATTTTTTCTCAGTCCCCATTCAAAAACCCGCCTCTATATGGCGGCTAATAAAGTGTTTCGGAGTGATGACCGGGGAAACAGCTGGGAAGTAATCAGTGAAGATCTTACCCGTAATGAAGATCGTAACCAGTTTAAAGTTATGGGAAAATACTGGCCATCAAATGCAGTTGCAAAAGATGTATCCACTTCACAATGGGGAACAATTGTTTCACTGGCTGAATCTCCGAAAAAAGAAGGACTGCTCTACGCTGGCACCGATGACGGTCTGATACAGGTTTCTGAAGATGGAGGGAAAAACTGGAGAAAACTAAGCAGCTTTCCTGGCGTTCCCGAATTTACTTATGTGAGCGACGTTAAACCTTCATTGCATGATGCTGATGTAGTTTTTGCTGCTTTCGACAATATTAAAAGGGATGATTTTAAACCTTATCTGTTGAAAAGTTCAGATAAAGGGGCATCATGGACATCTATTGCCGGAAATTTGCCGGATGAAACAGTGCATACCATTGTGCAGGATCATGTGAATCCGGACCTGCTATTTGTCGGAACTGAATTTAATGTTTTCTTTAGCCTTGACGGAGGGAAAATCTGGACTGAACTCTCTGCAGGAATTCCTGACGTTGCCATGAAAGATCTTAAAATCCAACAACGGGAAAATGATCTTGTTGTAGCTACTTTTGGGCGTGGTTTTTACATTATTGATGATTTTTCACCCCTACGCGAACTTTCGGCTGAAAAGCTCAGAAATTCTGATGCACTCCTGTTCCCTGTAAAAGATGCTTTGATGTTCATCGAAAGTAATTTGCGTTATGGACAGGGTGCGACCCAATATGTAGCAAAAAATCCGGACTTTGGAGCAGTTTTTACCTGGTATTTGAAGGAAGTTCCAAAAACAAAAAAACAACAGCGGTTGAAAAAAGAAAAAGAATTGTTCAAAAATGGTGATCCTATTCCCCAACCCACTCGTGAACAATTAATTGAAGAAGAAAATGAAATTCCTCCCAGATTGGTTTTTACCATTAATGATGATGCCGGAAATGTGATTAGAAAGCTTTATGAAAAACCTTCAGAAGGAATAAACAGAACCAATTGGGATCTTCGTTACCAGGGGAAAAATCCGGTAAATCTGAGAAAAGAAAAGTTTGATCCCTTTAGCAATGGCACTTCTGGAATGCATGCTTTACCAGGAAATTACACGGTTTCGATGGCAATGGATCACAATGGTGAAATAACCCATCTTGCCGGACCGGTTGAATTTACCGCAAAACCTTTGAAGAATGTGACTTTGCCTGCTGATGACCGTAATGCTCTGGTGGCTTATCAGAATAAGGTTGCTGAACTTGCCCGTTCGATGAGAGGTGCCAATCATTTTGCCGACGATCTGATGAAAAAAAACGAATTAATAAGACAGGCTCTCCAAAATACTCCTGAAGCCCCGGAAGAACTGTCCCAAAAAGCTAAAAAAATTGCCGAGCAACTTCGTAAAATAGATTTCAAATTCAATGGCACTCCGGCAAAAGCAAGTTCAGAAGAAATTCCGCCAGAACCAATGCCGCTGAACGACCGACTTGGGGTGATTGCTTATTCGCACTGGAATTCAACCTCTGCACCTACCAAAACACAGACAGACAATTATCAGATTCTGATGGAAGAATTACCGCCGGTTTTGGAAGAAATTCAAAGAATTGACCAGGAGATCAAATTAATCGAAAAAGAAATGGAAAAATACCACGCACCCTGGACACCGGGAAGATTTCCGGAACTTCGCAAGGACTAGTTATTATTGATTTTATACATTTTCAAATGCTGTCTCAAAAGACTTGAATTTAATTCAAAAAAAGCTTTTGAGACAGCCTTTTTTTGCATCTTTTGTTTTTATTGTATCTTTCGGATGTTTTTTAAATCAACCATTCAGAAAACTTTAAAAAGAGGAGATAATCATGAAAAAATGATCTTGATTGCTCTGCTGGTTTTAACACTGCCCCAGTTGCGAACCAGGGCAAATCCAATCATCAGGATGGATTTTTTTAGCGAAATCTATTTTGAAAATGATGCATCTCACATCGAATGGACCAGCAATGCTGTGTTCGGTCTGACTGATGGAGAATATCAGAAATGGGTGAATATGAACAGGAAACTGTTGGCTAATTCCAAAATGGTAATTGCACAATGAAAATGATTCTGATTCTGGCGGGTTGGTTACCCGGCGTTTTGTTAGCTTATGGTCAAAAGGTTGACTTCTTCAGCGAAGATCTTACTTTCAGACTGCAGAAAGAGATATTTGAAGTTGACGGACTGTATTTTTTTCGTAACAATACTGCATTGGAAATCAACCAGACTATGATTTATCCTTTTCCGGATGTAAAAAGGTATGGAAAAATTCTTTTTCTTTCAATAACCAAAGCAGGTGATACATCGTCCATGATTATTAATCAAAAAGACCAGGGAGCACTTTTTATTGTAAACCTTTTGCCCGGAGAACAAGCTGCTTATCATATCATTTATCGGCAACAGCTAAAGTCAAATGAAGCTAAATACATCATATTGACTACACAAAAATGGAGAAAACCATTCGAAACTGCTGACTATCGTCTTGAAATCCCTTCTTCTTTGAAGCTCACTCACATTTCCATTACCCCTGATTCAACCGCGCAAAAGAATGAAAAGAAATTATTTTTCTGGCATCGCGAAAATTTTATGCCTGACATGGATTTTGAATTCATGTTCGAATGAGAACTTTTGTTCCTTTATCATCAGATCAACTACAATTCGATGTCTGATTCCATTCAAATGATGCGGATTCAGGATTATCAGGTTCCGGAATTTGTTTCAGTCGGGTTCATTTACGAGTTATTAACAATCAGTTTGTTGATTACTTTTTCTGCTTTTTCGGGAAAATAGCTTTACATGTACTATTTTTGCCAAAATTGATTTTAATCGATAGGTTCATGCGTTTGCTGATCAATTACATAATAGTTGTTTTTTCCTTTATTTTACTTTCAATCAGTGTATTAGCACAAGACAACCTGAGCGTAGAAGCATTGCCGGGTGAGGGAATTTATGGGTTGCTCAGACGACACAACCTCAATCCGGGCGATTACCTGAATACCTTTCTGGAGCTGAATAAGGATAAACTTGACGAAAACCTTCAACTGATCAAAGGAAAAACATATCTGATTCCCACAGTTACAGTTAAAGAAACGGCTGCCGCAAAGAAATCAACAGGTACTTTTCCCATTTTTGGTGAAAAATATCAGGAAGTTGAATTTAAAGATGAATTGCTCAGGGGTGCTGTTTTTTATATTGTTCCGGGGCACGGAGGGCCAGACCCTGGTGCTGTTGCAAAAACAAATGGTCATCAGCTTTGTGAAGATGAATATGCTTATGATATTGCCCTACGCCTGGCCAGAAATCTGATCGAGCATCACGCAATGGTTTATGTTATTACCCGTGATCCCAATGATGGAATCAGAGACGAAGCTTATCTAAAATGTGACAAAGATGAGTATTGCTGGGGTAATAAAAAGATTCCGCTGAATATCACACAACGACTCAATCAAAAAGTGAATGCAGTTAACCAGTTATACGAAAAACACAGCGGACAATACCAGCGAAAGATTGAGCTGCATGTTGATTCACGTTATTCTAATCAAAAAGTGGATATTTTCTTTTATTACCATCCCGGAAGCAATAAAGGTAAAAAGCTTGGAGTAACCCTGCTGAACACCATAAAACAAAAGTATGAAGAAAATCAGCCCAACCGTGGTTATCGGGGAACGGTGAGCGAACGAAATCTATACACACTTCGCAATACGAAACCGGTTTCCTCATACATCGAGCTGGGAAATATTAACCACGATAGAGACCGTAGAAGGCTGGTAATAGAAAGTAACCGCCAGGCAATAGCCAATTGGTTAGCGCTGGGGTTGTTAAAGGATTTTGAAAATTCCAGAAAATAGCAGTTCAGCAAAGCAATATTGGAAAATGCTGAATTACCGGTCAAATGTCAATCTCATTCCTCTTTCAGATTCGTCAAATGTACCGTTATCGAAAACCGGATGACCATTTACAAAAGTCTGGATAACCCTGGCTTTGAATTCTACATCTTCGAAAGGAGACCAGCCGCATTTGTATAAAATATTTTCAGGAGAAACTGTCCATGGAGTATTCAAATCAACAATAACAAGATCAGCATAATAGCCCGGACGGATATATCCTCGTTTTTCTATTCTGAAACATTCAGCAGGTGCGTGACACATTTTTTGAACGATTTGTTCCAGTGAGATTCTGTGTTGATGGTAAAATTCAATCATAACCGGCAATGAATGCTGTACAAGTGGCCCTCCCGAAGGAGCTTTAAAATATGTATTTTGTTTTTCTGCTTTGGTGTGAGGTGCATGGTCAGTTGCTACAACATCAAGCTGATTGTTCAATAAAGCCTGAAAGAGTCCATCACGGTCACTGTTTGTTTTTACTGCAGGATTCCATTTGATGTAATTTCCTTTTTTGGTGTAGTCGATGCTGTTAAACCAAAGATGATGGACACAAACTTCAGCAGTAATCTTTTTTTGGCTCAGCGGGATGTCATTTCTGAAGAGATTAGTTTCTTTAGCTGTGGAGATATGCAATATGTGGAGTCTGGTATTATATTTTTCGGCCAGTTCCACAGCCAGGAAAGATGATTTAAAACAGGCTTCTTCGCTGCGAATCACTGGATGAAGATAGATTGGGATGTTTTCGCCATATATTTTTCGAAAAAAACTTGTATTTTTTCTGATGGTATTCTCGTCTTCACAATGGACGGCAACCAGACATGGCGATTCCCTGAAAATCCCTTTAAGCGTATCTCGGTTGTCAACCAGCATATTTCCGGTAGAAGATCCCATAAATATTTTTACACCGCATACTGTCGCCGGATTGGTTTTGACAATCTCTGACAGGTTATCGTTGGAAGAACCCATGTAAAAAGAATAATTGGCCAAAGATTTTTCGGATCCGAGTTTGTATTTTTCTTCAAGGAGGGTTTGCGTTAGTGTGTTGGGAATGGTGTTTGGCATTTCCATGAACGAGGTAATACCTCCGGCTACAGCAGCTTTACTTTCGGTGTAAATGTCTGCTTTGTGTGTGAGTCCCGGCTCTCTGAAATGCACCTGGTCGTCAATAACACCAGGCATCAGGATTTTATCTTCGGCATTTATGAAAATATAGCCGGGGTATTGTTCAGAACTTATGGTTGTCTCATGTTCCAGAATTTGCTCAATGTATTTTTCACGAATTAATACAGAACCTTTAAAAGTACGGCCTTCGTTTACAATGTTGGCATTGGCTATCAGGTATTTCATGGCAACAAGTTATTTATGTTAAAACCCTGATTATAGGATAACATTGCATAAATTGAAGGAAAAATTGAGTTAAGATGCTGGCAGAGGACAACGGATTTTGACGCAAACGTGTAATTTCTTTGGTTTTTTGTCAGGGTAATCCACATCTGTATTGATTTGAATCAGGAAAAAGGATTGTTTTTATTTATGAACCTTTCGTATGAATTCTTCTACTTCCGGAATTCCGCCCTGGAAAACCAGATAGCCGTTGTATGGTTCTCGTTCGGTAATATCGTCGTTGATAGGTGTCAGCATAAGTTTTTTTACTTCTTTGGGGTCTTCTGTTTGTCCGAGTGCCCAGCCCAGTTTGATAAATGCTACTTCGGGGAGCATATTCCCGGCCGGAATTATCCCTTTTGCCATCATGTCGCGTCCGGTGTCGTAAACAAACATATGAACGTATCCCCAAATGGTCTGTAGAGTCATGAACATACTGACTCCCTCAGCGTGTGCGCGTTCAATTGCCGGATAAAGTTCTTTGTTTACATGGCCAAGACCGGTTCCTACAATTACCACTCCTTTATATCCCTGGTCAATAATGGCGTGCAGTATATCCGGTTTCATCGCAGGGTAATAATAAAGCATTGTTACTTTATCACTAAAATAAGGTTTTATGGTAACATTGCGATCCTTCCTGCGATGGTGATAGTCTTTCTTTAACGGAGTAATACCTTTACGACTGACCATAGCAAGTGGAATATCACCAATGGTTCTAAAAGTTGATCGATAAGATGAGTGCATTTTGCGTACACGGGTACCTTTGTGCAGAAGTCCATATTCATCAGAGGTTGGGCCAAACATACAAACCATGACTTCGGCAATATCACCATGTCCTGCAGCATAGGTTGCATGCATTAAGTTAAGAGCTGCATCACTACTGGGGCGGTCGGATGATCTTTGCGAGCCTACCAGAACGATGGGTACCGGAGAATTTTGAACCATGAAAGTGAGTGCAGCCCCCGTATGATGAAGGGTGTCAGTTCCATGTCCTATGACGATTCCGTCAATACCATTTTCAATCTCTCTGCCAATAGCTTTTGCCAGTGCTATGTACTGCTTAGGTCCCATATTTTCGCTAAACACTGCAAAGATTTTTTCTGTAGTAAGGTTGCAAATATCAGCTAATTCAGGGACAGCTCCGTAAAGTTCTCCCGGCGAAAAAGCAGGTATTACTGCACCTGTCCGGTAATCGAGGCGGGAAGCGATTGTCCCTCCGGTTCCAAATAATTTGACGCTGGGCAGGTCTTTGGTGTATGGAAATTCTTTTTCAGGGATTTTGTAGTTGGCTTTTTTGTAACCTGTTTCTTCCATCTCAAGAATGGTTTTAATGTCAATGCCGATGTTGTAACCTGTGGGTATTTTCATTACAATATGCTGATCGTCATCGTTTTCCGATCTTGGAAGAATTGTTCCTGTAAAAGGCCCTCTGGTTGTTTTAATATTTGCTTGCCCCCAGACACGTACATTATATTTTTTAAGTGTTTCGAGTGCTCCTCCTTTATAGCCCTGAAAAATGTCCTCGTTCATGTGAAGTTGTTTTGAAGTATTGAAATTCGTTTTGATTTTATTTATTACGGAAATAATCGTCTAAAAACCTTCTTATGTTATTTTCCACCCTTTTAGGAACTTCCGAAGTTTCGGATTTTACAAAACTTTCGCCGGTTATTTTTTCAAAGAGTTCAATATAGCGATCTGAAATAGAAGAAACTATTTCACTGGTCATTTCGGGGACCTGTTGGCCCGGTTCTCCTTTGAAATTATTGGCCATCAGCCACTCACGTACAAATTCCTTACTGAGTTGTTTTTGAGGTTCGCCTTTTTCCTGTCTTTCATTGTAACCATTCAGGTAGAAATAGCGCGATGAATCGGGTGTGTGGATTTCGTCAATCAAATATATTTTACCGTCTTTTTTTCCGAATTCGTATTTCGTATCTACCAGGATTAAGCCTTTCATGGCAGCAATTTCGGTCCCGCGCTTAAAAAGTTCAAGGGTATATTTTTCGAGTTGACGATAATCTTCTTCTGAAACAAGGCCACGGTTTATTATTTCTTCTCTTGTGATATCTTCGTCATGACCAGTGGTGGCTTTGGTTGTCGGAGTAATTATTGGTTCGGGAAATGCCTGGTGTTCCTTCATACCATCAGGAACTGGCACACCACAGATTTGACGTTCACCTTTCTGATAAGTGCGCCATGAACTGCCGGTTAAATACCCACGAATTATCATTTCAACCGGAAAAGGCTGACAGTAAAAACCCACTGTTACCATAGGATCAGGAACGGCAATTTTCCAGTTGGGAACAATGTCTGAGGTAGCATCGAGAAATTTGGCTGCTATCTGGTTTAAAACCTGTCCTTTGTATGGTATCCCTTTTGGCAAAACGACATCAAAAGCTGATATTCTGTCGGTTGCAATCATTACCAGCAACTCGTCGTGAATATTGTAAACGTCGCGCACTTTTCCTGTGTAACGACTTTTTTGATTGGGAAAATTAAAGTTGGTTTGAGTAATTGTTTCCATTTTCTGTTTTTTGCTGTGATGAAGATTTACTGTATGCGTTGATGATCTGAACGACGAGTTTGTGCCGGACTATATCTTTTTCGTTCAGATAAATAAAATCTATTCCCGGGATGTTGCGAAGTATTTTTGTTACCTGAACAAGGCCTGAAGATTGGTTACGGGGTAGGTCTATTTGTGTGATATCTCCGGTTACAATGAATTTTGCCGAAGTTCCCATGCGGGTCAGAAACATTTTCAACTGGTTTTCGGTAGCATTTTGGGCTTCGTCGAGAATAGCAAAAACATTGTCGAGTGTGCGACCGCGCATAAAAGCGAGTGGTGCAATTTCAATAGTGCCGTCTTCAAGAAAACCAAGCAGTTTTTGCGAAGGGAGCATATCACGCAGAGCGTCATAGAGTGGTTGCAGATAGGGGTCAAGCTTGTCTTTAAGGTCACCGGGAAGAAAGCCAAGATTTTCACCCGCTTCGACCGCCGGACGGGTCAGAATAATCCGTTTGATCTCGCGGTTGCGCAGTGCCTGTACGGCAAGGGCAACAGCAGTGTAAGTTTTGCCGGTTCCTGCAGGGCCAATGGCAAAGACCAAATCATTATGCCGGCAACTTTCAACCATTTTTTGCTGGTTGGGTGTGCGGGCTTTTATCAGTTTACCATTGCGTCCGTGAACAAGAACATCGGCTACAGGTGTTGTTTGTGGCAGATAATCCGGTTCACCTTCCAACAGATCTCGCACATCATATTCACTGAGCTTACCGAAGCGTTCGAGATGAAGTACCATTAATGCAAATCGTTTTTCGAACACATCAATTTCGCTTTCTTCTCCAAGTATTTTGATTTCATTGCCCCGTGCGATAACTTTCAATTTTGGGAAATGATTTTTAAGCAGATCCAGATTGGTATCATTGACACCAAAAATCTCCAAAGGATTTACAGATTCAATCGGGATGATTTTTTCGGACATTCAGTATGTTAAGCGTTTTTTATTGCTTGAAATTCGATGATTTTCGATGCCCAAAATTATCAATTTTTACTCAAGCTGTGCTGAAGAAATACTAATTTTGCTTTTTAATTTATAGATGTACAGAGTATCTGAAGAATATGGTGCTTATAACATTGCTTTCGGACTGGGGAACAAAAGATCATTACGCAGGAATTGTGAAAGGTAAAATTTATTCCCGAATACCCGGTGCCACTGTAGTGGATCTTACGCATAATATTCCGCCATTCAATCTGAACAGTGCTGCTTTTGTTCTCCGGAATTCCTATTCTGCATTTCCTGAAGGCACCATTCATATTGTTGATATTACTTCAGAGGCAACCATTGAAATGCCACATGTGCTGGCTGTTTATGATGGCAGTTATTTTATCGGGGCGGATAATGGTGTTTTTTCCCTGGCATTTGATCACAAGCCTGAAAAACTTGTCGAAATTGATATTTATCAGGATACGGATACTTTTACATTTGCTGCTTTTGATGTTTTTGTCAAGGTGGCCCAGTTTATTGTTGAAGGGAATGATCCTGCTCAACTGGGGCCTGAACGTAAGGAGCTGACTTCCCGAATTGGTTTGTGTCCGGTTACTTCCGAAAACCTCATTAAAGGGCATGTAACCTACATTGACCAGTATGAAAATATTTTTACCAACATTAGCAGGGATTTGTTTGCAAAAATTGGTCAGAAAAGGCCATTCCGAATACTTTTTGGAGCATCCAGGTATAGTATAAAAAAAATCAGTCAATCTTACAAGGATGTTCCTGAGGGTGAGATTGTTGCTTTGTTTAGTTCTTCAGGTTATCTTCAGCTTGCCGTATGCATGGCCAATGCAGCAGGATTGCTTGGCCTTAGGGTAGATGATACCGTAAGAATAGAGTTTGTTTGAATCGGTGTTTGATTTTCCATAAGGAAATTCAGTTTACTTCTCTGCTGAACTTTGCCGGATTATTTTTCTTCTTTGATAAGGAAAAGATAAACAGGGAGATGGTCGCTGTAACCACCAAGATAATTTCCTCCGGCAAACGATCGCCAGGGATATCCTTTAAAAGCTCCTTCTTTTTGTAATAACCATGGTTTGTTGAAAACTCCTGCACGGTAAAATTTATATGTGCTCTTATCATTTCCGGTTAATGCCTGTGTGAGGAGCAGTTGATCGAAAAGATTCCATGCATCGCGATAGGCAAGACTTCCAATACCCTGACGATAGAGTCTTTCCATCGGGTTAAACATCATGTCAGATTTTAGTTTATCGGGATTGTCGGTAGTGTTCATGATTTTTTTCACCGATTTGTCCACAGGATCATCATTCAGGTCTCCCATTACAATTACTTTTGCGTTCGGATCAATGTTAAGAAGAGAATCCACGATTGATCGGGTAAGCCGGGCAGCAGCGATGCGCAGTGGTTCACTGCGTTTTTGTCCACCACTGCGAGAAGGCCAGTGATTAACAATAAAATGCATCATTTCACCATCAAACATTCCCGAAACTACCAACTGGTCGCGGGTGAAAAAATTATCACGCCCTTCAACCCTGAGGCGTCGCGATTGAGAATTGGTCATGGTGAAATATTTCGGATTGTAAAACAAAGCACAATCCACTCCTCTGCGGTCGGGGCCATCGTGATGGACGATCTGGTAATTACGTTGCCTGAGTTCAGGTTGCATCACCAGGTCTGATAAAACCGAGCGATTTTCAATTTCTGACAGACCCAGAACAGCAGGGCCATCAGGTGTAAGATCAACACCTATTTTTGATATCACTTCAGATAAATTAGACAACTTTTCGTAATATTTCGAACTGTTCCATTTGTTTGGGCCTTCGGGAGTAAATTCAGTGTCATTCACATTTGGCTGATCGATGGTGTCGAAAAGGTTTTCGATGTTGTAAAATGCAATGCAACCAATCCGGTATCGCATTTCATCCTGCGCGTGCAAATTCAATCCTGAAAGTAAAACAAAGATGGAGAAAACTATCTCAGTGAAGAATCTCATGAATATTTTCCTGTTTTAAATTTTGGCACAAATGTAAACAAAAGCAATAAAACCACCCCGGCATTTGAAATTATATCTAAATTTGCAAACTTTTATCACAGATGGTTTTGTGCACATTAAAGTAATCAATATTTTATATATTTCTGATGAAAAAACTCATTATTACGTTTTACACATTGTTGATTTTTGTGCAGGTTTTTGCTCAGGTGGACACGACTTCTCTGATTCGTGATGAATCTCTTCAGAATCCTATCATTACTATTACCGCTGCTGATCTTGATCTTGAAACAGACGAACAAACCCAGAATGTTTCCGGATTGCTTCAATCTTCAAGAGACATTTACCTGTCGACTGCCGGATATACATTTGGTCAGACACGTTTCAGGGTTCGGGGTTATGATTCAGAAAACACCAGTGTTTTAATGGGTGGTGTTCCTTTAAATGATATGGAAACAGGCAGGGCTTACTGGTCAGCATGGGGTGGTTTAAACGATGTGACCCGGAGTCAGGAAATTGATTTTGGAATTTCTGCCTCACCTTATACTTTTGGAGGTGTAAGCGGTGCTACCAATATCGAAGCAAGGGCATCCAAACTGCGTCCGGGAACCCGTCTAACCTATTCATCCACCAATCGTGCCTACAGAAACCGCTTAATGGCAACACACAGCACTGGTCTGATGGATAACGGATGGGCAGTTGCCGTTTCTGGTTCCCGCCGATGGGCCGGGGAAGGTTATGTAGAAGGTACTTTTTACGATGCCTGGAGCTATTTTTTGTCAGTCGAAAAAAAAATAAACAATAAACACAGTCTTGGCCTGATTGCTTTTGCAGCACCTTCAAAGGCAGGAAGAGCAGGCGTTTCTACCCAGGAAGCCTACGACCTTGCCGGATCAAATTACTATAATCCAAACTGGGGATATCAACAGGGCGAAAAGCGAAATTCAAGAGTTGGTTCCTATAATCAGCCTAAGATTTTTCTTACACATTATTATGAACCGGACAGAACAACAAAAATTACTTCCTCTCTTGCTTACTTTTTTGGAAGATATGGTTCTACAGCCCTTGAATGGTATGATGCAGCCGACCCCCGGCCGGATTATTACCGTAACCTGCCCAGCTATTGGAAGAATGATCCTGACTATTTCAGCTATCTTACCAATCAATGGATGAACAATGAGCATTTTAGACAGATTGACTGGGATTTTTTCTATTTCGCCAACCGAAAAAACCTTTACACCGTGAATAATGCCTATGGTATTGCAGGAAACAGTGTTACCGGTAATTTTTCAAAATACATCATCGAAGACCGGAGAAATGACCATAACCAATTTCAGTTTAATTCTGTACTTACCAAAGAAATTAACCCCAATCTGACCATTAATTCCGGCATCAACCTTTCATGGTATAAAGGTCGGACCTACAAGGTGGTGGAAGACCTTCTCGGCGGTGATTTTTACGTTGATCTGGACAAATTTGCTGAACAGGATTTTTTCGATCCTGATCTTGCCCAAAATGACATTCGTACCCCAAATCGCCCGGTTTATGAAGGTGATGTTTTTGGCTATGATTATGATGCCAACGTACATAAGTACGATCTTTTCGTTCAGGCTGATTTTACCTATCCAAAAGTTGACTATTTTATAGCTGCTAATGCTTCAATGACGCAGTTCTGGAGAACAGGAAACATGCAAAACGGAAAATTTCCTGATGCTTCTCTTGGTGATTCCGAAAAGCAGAATTTTACCAATTATGGAATAAAAGGTGGTTTGACTTACAAGATAACCGGTCGTCATTTTGTGCTTGTAAATGCATTGTATATGACCAGAGCTCCTTATTTCAGAGATTCATACATTTCGCCAAGAACAAGGGATTTTGTAGTCAGTGGGCTCGAGAACGAGAAAATACTTTCGGGTGATATCAGTTACGTACTCAGGGCGCCAGGCATACAGGCCAGAGCAACCCTATACTACACAGAATTTAATGATCAGGTTTATTCCAGAAGTTTTTACCATGAAACCCTTCGCAGTTTCGTTAACTATCAAATGACAGGAGTAGATACACGCAGTACGGGTGCCGAATTCGGTGTTGATTATAAGCTTACTTCAACCATCAATCTTTCGGCAGTTGCAGGTCTTGGTCAAATGATTTACAATTCTCGTCCGCTGGCAACCATCTCACAGGATAATAATTCCGAAATCCTTGCTGTGGACAGAAAAGTTTACTTAAAGAATTACTACGTGGGAGGAAATCCCCAGACGGCACTTTCGGGAGGTATAAAATACAATTCTCCAAAGTATTGGTGGCTGGGTGTAAATGTGAACTTTTTCGATGACATATATCTCGAGCCCAATCCTGACAGAAGATCTGCTGGTGCAGCCGGCTTATACAGTTCGGACGATATTCGTTACCTTCAACTGCTTGCTCAGGAAAAATTGGCTTCGGCTTACACAGTCGATCTTTTTGGGGGAAAATCATGGAGAATCGGGAAATATTACATCGCACTCAATCTTAGCATTAATAACCTGCTCAACGAAACTGACTTCGCTTTTGGAGGGTTCGAGCAATTCCGCTATGATCCGAACGACATGGAAAAATTCCCCCCAAAATATTTTTACCTTTATGGTATTCAATATTTTGCAAATATTAGTTTTAGGTTTTAACGTTGAAAAATTTGTTACAACATTCAATAATCTTCACAGTTATGTTTAAAAAAATTGTTTTTCACTCACTGTTGCTTTTAATTTCATTATCTATTTATTTAACTTCATGTGTTGACCAGGATTTTGATCAGCCGCCATCAGGTGATATTCCGGTCGGAGAGGTGTTCACAATCGAACAGATTAAAACCATGTATAACGGCCAGTACTTAAAATTCGACACAGCTATGTCGTTTTATGGTGTTATTGTTGGGGATGAAACTTCTGGTAACATATACAAAAATTCCTATATTCAGGATGCTACCGGTGCTATCAATCTTCGGCTGATTAATTCAGGAGGCCTTTATGTTGGTGATTCGGTAAGGGTGTATCTCAAAGGATTAATTCTTGGAAATTACAGTGGCGTTATGCAGCTCGATTCAGTGGATGTTGATCGAAACATTGTAAAACTGAAAACCGGAGTTATTGTTGAACCAGCATTAGTTACCATTCCGCAGTTATCAGGCGGAGCCTATAATTCAATGCTGATCCAGTTGAATGATGTCGAATTCTCAGCTTCCGACACCAGTAAAACCTGGTCTGATGCCATCGGACTGACTACCCAGAACCGCACGCTGAAAGATTGCAACAATAATACTGTCATTGTTCGGACCAGCGGGTATGCCAATTTTGCCAATGTGAATCTTCCTGACGGTAACGGAACTTTCATAGCCATTGCAAGCCAGTTTAACAACGATATCCAGCTTTATGTAAGGGATTTGGGTGAAATTGATCTTAGCGGAGAGCGTTGCGATGGTGGTGGCGGTGGATCTGGCTCGGGCAGTGGAACACAGGAAGATCCATGGAATGTTGCCTTTGGTATTGCCAATCAAAATGCTACCCCCTATCAGGTTGGTTGGGTCAAAGGTTATATTGTTGGAGCAGTAAAATCCGGAATAACTTCTATTTCAACGAACGATGATATTGATTATGCGCCTCCTTTTACATTGGCAACCAATGTATTGATTGCTGATGACCCGGAAGAAAACAATTATCAAAATTGCCTAATTGTAAATTTGCCGGCAGGCTCTCCTTTACGTAGTGACGTAAATCTTATGGATAATCCGGATAACCTTGGCAAATGGCTGAGTGTTAACGGAACTTTGCGCACTTATTTTGGCACAGCCGGATTGAGGGACAGTAGCGGCGAGAATGCTGATTTTGAACTTGAAGGTGGTGGAGGAGGAGGTGGAACTTCTGTATTTCTCGAAGATTTTGAATCCAGTGTCGGAACCTTTAGCGCATTCAGTATTTCTGGTGATCAGGTATGAGGCTGGGGTAGCTTTGATGGAGGTTGTGCCGTGATGTCTGGATATAGTCAGGGGTCGGATTTTGAAAATGAAGACTGGCTGGTCTCTCCTGCTATTTCACTGGAAGGTTTCACCGGCGTTACACTGAGCTTCCGTGAAGCCATCAATTATATTACCAGTATTGATGATATGAAAGTATTAATATCAACTGATTATGCCGGCAGCGGAAATCCTTCAGAAAACGGAACCTGGACCGAACTAACAGGTTTCACAAGAGCCCAGGGCAACAGCTGGACTTTTGTAAACAGTGGTGATGTAAGTCTTGCTGCTTATGAAAATCAAACAATCTATATTGCTTTCAAATACCTCAGCACCACCGCAGGATCATCCACCTGGGAAATCAGTAAAGTCGAAGTAAAATATTAATCTACAGGTTTGTATCGTTAAACAGATCAATGAGAAAAAAATTCTGTTTCATTCTGTTTTTGGTTTTTCCGCTGGCATTGTTACCCCAGCCGGTAGGTTATTACAATGGTACTGAAGGATTAAAGGGAGAAGCATTAAAAATGAAACTGCATGAGATCATAAGCAATCATCACAGCCTCTCCTATTTTTTTTCTAAATATGTTCTTTACTATTCTGATGCTGATCCTGAAATACCCGGAAATGTTATCCTTGTTTACACAGGACGTTCTCAGGATGGAATGGATTATGGTTCTGGAGGGGACAAGCTCAACAGGGAGCATGTTTGGGCTAAATCACACGGGCAGTTTGAAGATATCCTTCCCATGCATTCGGACGTACATAATCTGAAACCTGCAGATGCATCCGTGAACAGCTCGAGAAGTAATATGGATTTTGATTACAGTCTTTATTATCACAACGAAGCAACCCAATGCAAGTTTACACCCGGAGAATCCTGGGAACCGCGTGATGACGTAAAAGGTGACATTGCCAGAATTATTTTTTATATGGATGCCCGTTACAAATGGACTAACGGCGAATCCAATCTTACTGTAGTGGACAGAGTGAATACATACCCCCTTCCGGAACATGGTAAATTGTCGGCACTGTTGGAATGGAATCTTATGGACAATCCTGACCAGTTTGAGCGAAACAGGAATAATGTCATTTATCAGTTTCAAAAAAACAGGAATCCTTTTGTTGACAATCCTCAGTTCATCGAACTAATATGGGGAAATGCTGATTTACCTGATTTTGCTATCGGTAATATTGCCATTTCCAATGCTCAGCCTGCCGCAAACGAGTCAGTTATAGTATCTGGAAGCATCAATCCAATGCCGGTAGCCGGAAATGTAAGATTGTACCGGGGTGATTCATTTAATAATCTTCAGGATTACACAGAAATGACTTTTTCGAATGGAAAATGGCATGGAGAAATTCCCGGTTATCCTGAAGAAACAATCATTTATTTTTCAATACAATTGATACAGGAAACCGGCAAAAATATCTGTTCACCGGTTTACAACTACCGTGTAGCGGCAAATTGGAGTGGAGAAATAACACCAATCATTGACATTCAGGGAACTGGTGATTATTCTCCATTTGAAAATCAGATGGTAACAACAACCGGGATTGTAACAGCTTTTTACACGAACGGATATTTTATTCAGGCCGGCAATGGACCACGAACAGGATTGTTTGTCTATCAATCCGGCTTTTTTCCTGCAATCGGAGACAGTATTGTACTCACAGGAATGGTAAAAGAGTATTATGGAATGACTGAGATAACCAACGTTTCGATGTACAAACTGATAAAAAACGAACGAGTTGTTCCTGAACCGGCAGTTTTAAGTGCCAATGAGATGGGTGAAGACTGGGAAAGTGTATTGGTTCGGATACCTGATGCGGTCTGTATATACTCACAGCACTGGAACAATTCAGGAATGTGGCGGGTTAGTGATGGTACCGGTCAGGTAAATGTTCACAACAACGATGTGTTTGAATTCGATCCTGTACTTAATGAACATTATACCGTTACGGGGCCACTCAATTACAACTATTCTGAATGGAAAATCGAGCTGAGGTCACTGCGTGATGTATCTGATCCGACTATCCTACCCGAGGAAGGGAAAAAGGTAACTGTTTTTGTTTATCCAAATCCTACTTCAGGTGAAATTGTTGTGAATCTATCTGATCCTGCCACCCAAAAAAGTGAACTCAGATTTTTTGACGTTCTTGGTCAGGAAAAATTGGTAATATTTCCTGAAACCGGCAGTAAATCAACTGGTTTAAATCTTAACCATGCCGGGCTAAAAGATGGGCTCTATATCTTACTTTACACCGACAAATTTTTATCGGCATCAACAAAGATTATGTTAAAAACACAATAATAGCCAATATTTTACCTGAAAATTTATGATTTTTCATAACTGAAAACACAAACCAACATCAGCACAGATGGCAGATAAATTAGTAATCATACCAACCTATAATGAGAAAGAGAATATCGAAAAAATTCTGCGTTATATTTTTGCTCTTGATGGCGAGTTTCATGTGCTGATAATTGATGATCATTCTCCTGATGGTACAGCTGCTATTGTAAAACAACTGATGCAGGAGTTCCCGGGCAGGTTGTTCATCGAAGAGCGAGAAGGGAAACTGGGATTGGGCACTGCCTATATTCATGGATTCAAATGGGCGCTGGCACGTGATTATGAGTTTATTTTTGAGATGGATGCCGATTTTTCACACAATCCCGACGATTTGCAAAAATTGTACTTAGCTTGTCACAATGGTGCGGATGTAGCAATAGGTTCAAGGTATGTCGGAGGTGTCATCCGGGTTGTGAACTGGCCGATGGGGCGGGTTATGATGTCCTATTATGCTTCTAAATATGTCAGAATCGTGACAGGCATTAAGATTGCCGATTCAACTGCAGGTTTTGTGTGTTACCGGCGAAAAGTGCTTGAAACAATCTGGTTCGACAGAATAAAATTTATTGGCTATGCTTTTCAGATTGAAATGAAATATACAGCGGTAAAGCTTGGATTTAAAGTTGTTGAGGTTCCCATCGTTTTTACGGATCGCCGGGAAGGAATCTCAAAAATGAGTTCCGGGATTTTCAAGGAAGCAGCATTTGGAGTCATAAAATTGAGGTTCAAAAAAATTTTGCCGTTACCTTCCTGAGTTTAGCTTTTGGTAATTCTTTCCAGAACAAGTTCAATCATATTTTCGATTACAGGTTGGTAGTTACCGGTATATTCGCCGGTAGCGCGGTTGGCAATTACTGCACAAATGGTTAACGTGTTGTGACCGAGTAATTTCCCCAGTCCGAATAAAGCTGAAGTTTCCATTTCAAAATTCAAGACTTTTTTACCGTTGAAATTGAATTTTTGAATTCTCTCCATCAGGTCGGGATGATTGAGTGGAAGGCGGATAACTCTGCCCTGTGGGCCATAAAAACCCGGTGCAGTAGCCGTAATTCCCTGTTGAAGGTCATGGCCGAGTTTTTTCAGCAGAACTTCGGAGCAGGATACAATATATGGATATGGTAAATAGCTGTGCCAGTGGGTTTGGTCTATGAATGCAGTGGTTAATTCCTTTTCAATTACAGATTCACTTGAATAGTATTTTAACAGTCCATCCATACCAATTCCATGGGTTGAAACAATAATGCTGTTTATTGGAACTTCCGGCTGTATGGAACCTGAAGTACCCAACCGGACAATATTCAGCCGTGTTAGTTTTTCCTTAACCTGTCGTTTGTCAAAATCAATGTTAACAAGGGCATCGAGTTCGTTCATGACTATATCGATGTTATCAGTACCCATACCAGTTGAAAGGACAGACAATCTTAGATTGTTATAAATTCCGGTATGAACAATAATTTCACGGTTTTGACTCTTATGCTCTATTTTTTTGAAATGACGGGAAATTTTTGGTACACGTCCGGGATCACCGACAAGAATTACATTTTCAGCCAGATAACCTGGTTTCAGGCTCAGATGGTAAATGCTTCCGTCAGCATTGATAATTAACTCCGACTCTTTTATTCTTTCCATATCACTATTGAAAAATTCTACTTTTGCCGAAAAAAGTGCAAAGGTATCATTTTAGCAAAAATTAATGGAATGAAAGCAGAGATTATTACCATTGGCGATGAGTTACTTATCGGACAAGTGATTGACACCAACTCTGCATGGTTGGGTGAACAGCTTAGTTTGACAGGTATTAAAGTACATCAGATTACCAGTATTTCAGATGATCGTGAACATATCCTGTCCACGCTTAAGCAGGCATCGCAAAGGGCTGATATTATATTGATTACCGGGGGGTTAGGCCCAACCAGGGATGATGTGACCAAGATGGTCCTGTGTGAATTTTTTAATACATCCCTGGTTTTTAATCAGGAAGCATTTGAAAATATTCAGCGGTTATTTCAAAGCAGGGGTATTCCGGTAACTGAACTAAACCGACGTCAGGCCGAGGTTCCTGCTGCATGCGTTCCTTTGCCCAATCCTGAAGGTACAGCACCGGGGATGTGGTTTGAAAAAGATGGTAAATTTTTTATATCAATGCCGGGTGTGCCTTTCGAAATGAAAACCATGTTTACCCAACAGGTCATGCCCAGGCTTGCAAAATATACTGAAGCTTCTTTTATCGTCCACCATACGATTTTAACACAGGGAGTTGGCGAATCTTTCCTGGCAAAAACAATCGAAGAATGGGAAAATAATTTACCAGCAAATGTGAAACTGGCCTATCTTCCCCAGCCCGGAATAGTGCGGTTACGACTGACAGCCGTGGGCGACAATAAGTCAGCTCTTGAACGCCAATTGGAAACTCTGGAAAAAGAGCTTAAGCCTTTAATTTCTGATGTGATTTTTGGGTACAATACAGAAACAATGGAAGAAGTAGTTGGCAATTTACTGAAATTGACGACGAAATCAGTAGCAACAGCCGAAAGCTGCACGGGAGGTTACATAGCTCACCTGATAACAAGTGTTCCAGGTAGTTCAGCCTATTTCAAAGGTTCGGTCATAGCTTATTCAAATCAGGTAAAAACTGAACTCTTGGGTGTGGATGCAGCCATTCTTGAAAAATACGGAGCTGTGAGCGAAGAAGTTGTGAGACAAATGGCACAAGGTGTCAGAAGCAACTTAAAAACTGATTACGGTATTGCTGTCTCCGGTATAGCCGGACCTGATGGAGGATCGAATGATAAACCCGTGGGAACGACCTGGATAGCACTGGCTTGTGGAGATAAAACGATTGCTAAAAAATTTTTGTTTGGGGAACACAGAGGCAGAAATATCAGAAAAGCTGCTCTTGCGGCATTAAATATGCTCAGAATTGAATTAAAAGCTTCGGCTTAACACCTCTTTTTTTTATTTATTGATTTATTTCCAGAATGAGTACCTCAGTTCGTCGGTTGCCGGCCCTTCCTTGTTCTGTCGTATTTTCAGAAACCGGGCGTGAATACCCATATCCTTTCCAGGTTAACCGTTGGCTTTCGATGCCATTGTTAACCAGAAAATTAACTACTGCTTTTGCTCTTTTTTCCGAAAGATTAAGGTTATAGGTTTCCCCCCCAACGTTGTCGGTATGTCCTCCAATTTCTATTTTTAATGTAGTATTCATTTTCAGAAATTCTACAAGTTTGGTTAATTCTGCGACTGATTCGGGTAATAAATCTGCTTTATCCACATCAAAAAAAACATTGCGCAGGGTGGTGGCTTCACCCGTTTTTATTGGATTAAGGCTGATATTTAGCTGGTATGGGTCTGCTTCGGTATTGATTCCGGTAAGTGAAAAGTTTTCGGAATAAAAAAGATAGCCGGGACTTGAAACATTAAGTGCATAATCACTATTGACGGGAAGACATATTAGAAATTCACCGTTTTTTTTATCAGTGGACGACCGGATGATTTCCTTACCGGTTTCGAGATCTATTAAAACCAAAGTGGCTTCGAGTGGTGATTGTGATCTTGAATCAGAGATCAAACCTTTTATGTAAGTCACCGGATGAGGGCGTATTTCATCATGAAGCTGAAAACTATAAATGTCAAAACCACCCTGTCCTTCAGGCAGGTTTGCGGAAATGTAGCCTTTGTTACCGGAAGTATTTACCACGATATTAATTTGATCATCAGATGTATTGATGGGATAGCCCAGGTTTTCAGGTGATTGCCAATCGCCTTTTTCATCCAGTCGTGAAACATAAAGATCATGGCCTCCCATACCTATGTGCCGGTCGGATGAAAAGTAAAGTGTCTTACCGTCGGCATGAATGAAAGGTGCCATTTCGTCTCCTGGTGTGTTGATTTTATTTCCGAGATTTTCAGGTGCCGACCAGGTTCCGTCATCCATCAACCGGCTTTTCCAGATGTCAGCTTTTCCAAATCCACCAGCACGATTGCTTGTAAAGAAAAGTGTTCTGCCATCCGGAGCAAGAGAGGGTTGCGAATCCCACTGTGAACTATTTGGAGGTGCTCCCAGATTCTTTAGTTCACCTGGTTTTCCTTCTAAAATTTCTGTAGCATACAGGTCACAGCTGCCATATCCGTTTACCCAATGACAACCTGTTAGCAGCAGAAACCGTCCGTCGGGGGTAATGCTCATCGCCCCCTGATTTTCAACTGCGTTAAGAGGATTTGGTGCAAGCTGAGATGGATTCCAGTTTTCTGAGATGGTTTTTCGTTCGGCAAAATAAAACCGGTCGTTATTTGCTTTCTGACCATGGATTGTGTTATTCCCGGTAAAATACATCTGTAATTCGTCGCTTCTTATTGAATTGATATATTCATTCCCTGCTGTATTGATATTATTTCCAACATTAACCGGTTCAAATGGGACTGGGTTTTCAACAGCTTTTTGAGCAAATTTGCTGCATTCCAGCAAATAAGCTGCATCCGTCAGCCGGTCTGTATGGTTTGTATTTGTTTTTAAAAAATATTCAAATTTTTTGGCAGCTGATGGGTATTGTTGAAGTTCGAAATAAATCAGTCCCATAAAGTAGTAAACTTCAGGATATTTTTCAGCATTTTTTTGCAAAACTTTTGTGTAAACTTCAATGGCTTCTTTTCGTTCGATAAGTGATTTATGGACATCACCCAAAAGCATGTATGCTTCGAGAAAATTTTCATCAATTGATATCGCTTTCTTGAGGTATTTTTTTGCTAAAGCATAATTCATCAGGTTAAATTCTCTCTGGGCATTTCCGAAAAATTTTTTTGCCCGTTCCGATTTGGTGGAAAGGCTTTGCGCCTGAGTTTGGTAAGCAAAAAAAAATAACAGCAACAGTGCAAATATCCTCAGATGCAGTCTCATATTGATTATCGGTGTGAATAAAACTAACGTAATAAAGAAGAAATATGATTTGTCAAATCTATGGGATATTCATAAACTTATGTGCCTGAAGTGAAATTTTCCATTTTGGATTTTGCATGATGTGCTGAATAATAAAAGGAGTCATGAATTTCGAGCGGCTCCATTCCGGTTGCAGATAAAGTTTACAGGATGGTGAAACTAATCTGGCATATTTTTCAGCCCAGGCTAGATCGCTTTCATTGAAAATAATTACTTTCAGTTCATTGGCAATAGTCAGGATATTTTCTTCAGGAGGGTGATTTATTTTTGGTGAAAGACAAATCCAGTCCCAGGTACCAGTAAGTGGGTGAGCTCCTGAAGTTTCAAGATAGGTTTTCATGCTGTTAATTTTCAGCTGTCTGCACAAAAAATCAAGATTGTACAATAATGGTTCACCTCCTGTAACAACTACAGATTTTGAAGGATAACTCATTGCTTGTTCAATAACGTCGGAGGTTTTAACAAGTGGATGCAGATCGGGGTTCCACGATTCTTTTACATCGCACCAGTGACAGCCGACATCGCAACCCCCGACTCTTATAAAAAATGCAGCTTCACCCATGTTGAAACCTTCACCCTGAAGAGTGTAAAATGCTTCCATAACCGGTAACATTTTTCCTTCTTCCAGCAGTTTACGTTGTTCAGGTGTTATATTTTTAAGATTTATCAACTTATTTGCGGATTGGAATTTATCTGGCTGATTCCTGTTGTTTTTCTGAATGCTTTCAGTGTATTCAACAGCAATGCTATCCTGGTCATTGGTCCCACCCCACCTGGGACGGGTGTGATATAATCACATTTTGGGGCTACCTCATCAAATTTTACATCGCCAATAAGCCTATAACCTGAATTTTTTTCATGATCCACAATACGATGAATGCCGACATCAATTACCGTAGCATTTTCTTTTACCATTTCTTTTGTTACGAATTCAGGTTTCCCGATAGCTGCAATCAAAATATCTGCCTGGCGGGTGATGTCAGCAAGATTATTACTGTAGGAATGGCAGAGGGTAACAGTGCTGTTTCCGGGATCATTCTTGCGCGAAAGCATTATACTGAGTGGTGTCCCGACAATATTGCTTCTGCCCAGCACAACGCAATTTTTACCTTTTGTTTCGATATTGTATCTTTTCAGTAATTCGAGTATTCCGAAAGGTGTGGCTGGTAAAAAACTGTCTTGTCCCAACATCATTCTTCCCAGATTTATCGGATGAAAACCATCTACATCTTTGTTTGGATTTATTGCGGCTATAATCCTGTCAACATTAATATGTTCCGGAAGTGGCAGTTGTACAATGAATCCGTGAATTTGCTCATCTTCGTTTAAAAATGCGATTGTTCTCAGCAATTCTTCTTCTGATGTTCTGGAGCTCAGTCGATATACAGAAGAGGTTATCCCAACCGAACGGCAGTCTTTTTCTTTGCTGCTCACGTAAGTATTGCTTGCTTCATCGTCACCCACGAGTATTGCTGCAAGGTGGGGTGCTGAATTGTATTTATCAATAATGGCTGCAACTTCGGTTTTGATTTCGTTTTTTATAAGTTCGGCAGTCGTTTTTCCATCAATAATTTTCATCGTAGTTTAAAATATAGAGAGTCATCAAAAAATATTGGAAAATACGCTGAATATTTCAGTGTGTAGTTTTGCATCAGATTTAACTCCGGATGTATATTTTTCTGAGAGTTAACGGGTTCTTTTGACATTCTGCATCATTTTCATCATTCCTTTACCTCCGCTGGTAGTCATCATTTTCATCATTTTGCGGGTATCTTCAAATTGTTTTAGCAGCCGGTTGACTTCCTGAATATCAGTTCCGCTTCCCATGGAAATTCTTTTTCTACGGCTGCCGTTTATGATTTTAGGATTTCCTCTTTCAGCGGGTGTCATCGAATAGATTATAGCTTCGACATGTTTGAAGGCGTCATCATCAAAATCCAGGTCTTTAATGGCTTTTCCCATTCCGGGAATCATGCTCATCAAATCCTTGACGTTACCCATCTTTTTAATTTGTTTGATTTGGGAGAGGAAATCATTGAAGTCGAATTGGTCTCTTGCTATCTTTTTCTGAAGTTTTCGGGCTTCTTCTTCGTCAAACTGTTCCTGGGCTTTTTCGACAAGTGACACAATATCACCCATTCCCAGAATGCGGTCCGCCATTCGTTTTGGATAAAAAACATCGAGTGCTTCAATTTTTTCACCAATACCAACAAATTTAATTGGTTTGCTAACCACAGCCCTGATAGTCAGCGCTGCACCTCCGCGGGTATCACCGTCGAGTTTGGTTAGAACAACGCCATCGTAATTCAAACGGTCGTGGAAAGCTCTGGCGGTATTCACGGCATCCTGACCGGTCATGGCATCAACCACAAAAAGTGTTTCATGTGGTTTTACGGTTTCTTTTACTGCAGCAATTTCGTTCATCATCTCCTCATCAATTGCCAAACGTCCGGCAGTATCGATGATGACAACGTTGTATTTTTTTTCTTTGGCGTAGGAGATTGAATTTCTGGCGATTTTGACAGGTTGCTTACTGTCTTCTTCAGTGTAAACTTCCACATCAATGCTGTTTCCCAATACCTGCAATTGATTAATAGCAGCCGGACGATAAACGTCACCGGCAACAAGCAGGGGTCTGCGCCCTTTTTTCTGTTTAAGATAGTTGGCCAGTTTTGCCGAAAAAGTAGTTTTACCCGAGCCCTGAAGACCGGCAATCAGAATAACAACCGGGTCTCCTTTCAGATTGATATCCACATGATCACCACCCATTAAACTGGTCAGATTATCATGTACAATTTTAATCATCAATTGACCAGGTGAAATAGCTGTAAGCACATTTTGTCCAAGCGCTTTTTCTTTAACATCGTCTGTAAACTGCTTGGCAATTTTGTAGCTGACATCAGCATCGAGCAGTGCTTTTCTGACTTCTTTCAAGGTTTCAGCCACATTAATTTCGGTAATCTGACCCTGACCTTTTAAAATTTTGAACGAACGTTCCAGTTTTTCGCTTAAACTTTCAAACATATCTCCCTTAAATGTTAATTCAATGTTAAATGTAAAACCCTGCAAAAATAGGTCAATTTGATAACATGTTGGAAAACAAAATACCAGTTGAT
>Ga0116152_10000630_pt1 | contig 28928 bp, 19 predicted proteins | sample AD_UKC119_MetaG_FD_89894 | JGI IMG/M metagenome (GOLD analysis project Ga0116152, IMG submission 89894) | Active sludge microbial communities of municipal wastewater-treating anaerobic digesters from Hong Kong - AD_UKC119_MetaG | ecosystem: Engineered > Bioreactor > Anaerobic > Digestate... | reverse complement strand
AGTTGGTTTAGTAGCAGATAATAGTCAAGGTATCATTGGATGTCTTAACGAAATCTTTGATTGTAAGAGTGCTTCAGGCTGCTAATTAAATATTAAAAAATAAGATAAAAAGTAATAATAATTATTTATTATTACTTTTTTATGTGTTATAATATTATAAGATATGTCTATTTTTTGGAGGAGGTATTAATATGACAGCAAACTGGTTCGTAAGCCTATTAAGAACACTATGCATGTTTCTTGACTGGATAGTTTATAACTTAGTAGAACAAATATATCAATTATTTTTAATAATATCTCAAACTGGTATATTTACCTCTGAAAATATGCAAGGATTTGCAAGTAGAATTTACTTTTTTTTAGGATTATTGATGATATTCAAAGTTTCAATATCAATTGTTCAATATATATTAAACCCTGATTCAGTTAAAGATAGTAAAGTTGGAGCTTCGAAATTATTAAAAAATGTTATTATTATACTTTTAGGAATAGTATTAATACCATATGCTTTCAATGCAGCATATAATTTACAAAAAATAGTTTTAAAAAATAATATAATAGGTAATTTAATTCTTGGTATGAATGATAGTGAAAATCCTGCTGATGATGTAAACAGTGCAGGAACAACAATGGCATTTACATCATTTAAAGGCTTCTTTAATTTAAATACTAATATAGCAAACACAGATGGAAGCACATTAATTAGTGGTGAATGTTCAGCATTACCAGTAGATGAAGATGGTAATTTAAATACTACTAACTGTAATAGTGATGAAATTAGTCTATTAACTGAATTTATAAATAAAGATTCAAAAAATGCTAATTTTACAGAAGCATATAAAACAAAAAAAGTATATTATTTTGGACAAATGGATTTTAATTATCAAGTTGGTGATTATTATTTATTTGATTATACAATATTAATATCAACTTTAGCCGGTGGATTTATAGCTTATATTTTATTGATGTTCTGTATTGATGTTGCAGTACGTAATGTAAAATTAGGTTTCTTACAATTAATTGCTCCAATACCTTTAATAGCAAAAGTTGATCCAAAAAAAGGTGATGAAGTATTTAATAAATGGACTAAAGAATGTATTTCAACATATTTAGATTTATTTATTAGAGTAGCTGCAATATATTTTGCAATATTCTTAATAAGTGTAATGATGAATGGAACATTTGATATTGTTACTGGTGAAGATACACATAATATTTTCTTAGATATATTCTTTATGATAGGTATATTAAGTTTTGCTAAAGATCTACCTAAATTTATAGAAACATTAACTGGTATAAAAATGAATGGTAGTTTATCATTAAATCCAATGAAAAATAAGAATCTTGCTCCATTAGGTATGGCTGGAGCAATGATAGGTGCAAAAGCTGCAAACGTTGCAAGAGGAGTTAATAAAGCAAAATTACGAAGTAATGGTAACAAAGGTAGAATGCTTTTAGGAGGCCTTGGTGGTTTAGTTACTCCTTCTATCGGTGCTGGTATTAGAGCTGGTTCAGGTCTAATGAGTGGAAAAGGTATGGGTGAAATACTAAAAGCTCAAGGTGATGCAAATTTAAAAAGAGCTAAAGATCTAGATTCAAATATTTTCTCATCTGCTAAGAGTGGATTCGAAAGTTATTTTGGTATTCCATCTGGTAAAGATAAAATGATTAATAAAGAAAAAGCAAATGATTTATATAAAAAATTTAATGGTGAAAATGGATATATTACAAATTTAAAAAATTCTGCCGAATATGCTTCTGCTGATAATTATCAAAAGAAAGTAATGGAAAATGAAACAAAAGCTGGAATGTTTAAAAGTCAAGAATTTAGAGATGCTTATGTAAATATGAATAATGCTAAAGCAGCAAGAAATATGGCACAATCAACATATGATATTTTAGAAAAAAGACTTGCATCTGGCGATACATCTGTAACTGTTGAAGCAGTTACTGAAGCAGCAATTACTGCAAAAACAGCAAGTTCAACATTTGATAATTTAGCTAAGGAATTTGATAAACAAAAAGAGAAATTTACAGCTGATGCTGAAACATTTGAAACATATAAATATGCTGATGATGTTATTAATTCAACAAATAAACTTGAAGGTTATACAAAAAGTGCAAATGAAATTGCACCACAAGGTAAAGTTGTATCTGAAGAAGAAAGAATGCAACAATTTGCAGATATGGTTGCAAAGGCTGTTGGAGGTAATCAATCAGATTCTTCAACAACAGTTAAAAATACTAGTAATGAGGTAGTATTACCTTCTAACAATAATAATTCTAATAACTCAAATTAAAAATAAAAGAATAATAAAAAGGTGTGATATTAATGAATGGATTTTTAATCCCTGCAAATTCAAAAAAATCAATGTTAATATTTGGATTGTTCAATAAAGAGGATTTAATACTTATTAGTGCAGCCTTAGGTATATCTTTGATACTTCTATTATTTCTAGATGTATCAAAGCTACCTATAGGGCTTATCGCAATTACCCCGGGTTTGGTTGGTAGTTTCTTGGTATTTCCAATACCAAATTACCATAATATGCTAACGGTAATTAAGGATGTTTATACTTTTTATACATCAAGACAAAAATTTATATGGAAGGGTTGGTGTTTCTTAGATGGCGAATCAAAGAAGTAAATATACAGTAGATGATATTCCTATAAAAAATATTAAAGATGGTTCTATATTATTAGATAATGGTCAAAAAGTTACAGGCGTTAAAATTATGCCAAGAAATATATTTATTCTTGACCAAGGATCACAAGATGCTATTATTGATAATTTAAAGAATGTTTATAATATTATAGATTATGAATTTTGGATTATAGTAGCAGATAGACCTGTAGATATTAATTTATATTTATCACAACTACAATTAAAGTATAATTCTATACAAGATAATGCTTTAAAAAAATTAATTATTGAAGATATAAATAAAGCAAATATGTTTATGAATAATAATGTTGTTGATACAGAATATTATTTATTATTTAAAGAAAAAAATGATGATACAATTAATAAAAGAATTAGAAATTTAATAAATTCATTTGCAAGTGCAGGATTATCTACTCATCAAGTTAGTAATGATGACTTAAGAATGATTTTAGACAACTTTTTAAATGGTGGTAAAACTACTACGTTTGGGACGGTGATGTAATATGGATATAAGAAATCAAATAGCTCCAAAAGGATTAGAGTTTAGACCTTCTTCATTAGTTATTAGTGATAAGTATGCAACTATATTAACTGCAATATCTTATCCAAAAACTATATATCCAGGTTTTTTATCATCATTAACTAGTATGTCTGGTATAAAAGTAGTAATTAAACATATACCATTACCTTTCTCAGTAATTAGCAAAATGATTAATAAAGAAATTGCTGATTTAAAGGAAAGATATCAACATGAATTTGATAAAACTTTACAAGAGAGAATACGTATAGATTATGAATCTTTAGAAGTTTTTATTCAACAATTAGCAGTTAGTCAATCAAAAATATATGATTTTCAATTACATATTATGATAACAGCTGATAATGAAGACGATTTAACTGCAAAAAAATTACAAGTTAAAAATTATTTAGAAGCAATGGAAATGCAAGCAATTCCATTAAGATTTGAACAAGAAAAAGTATTAAAATCAATGCTTCCTATATATCCAAAACAAGATATTGAAGAAAGAATAGGTACTCCAATTCCTTCTCCAACTATGGCAGCTATGTATCCTTTTATATTTGATAGTATAAAAGATCCAGGATTATCTTGTTTATTAGGTGTAGATTTCTCAGGTGGTGTTATATTATTTAATCAATTCTTATATCAAGATAGAAAAGAACATAATAGAAATAATGCCAATATGATTATGCTTGGTACATCTGGTTCAGGTAAGTCAACTGCAGCCAAAATATTATTAAGAACAAATATAAGAAATGGACACCAAATTATTGTTATAGATCCTGAAGGTGAATTTGAGGATATGTGTAAACGCTTTAGAGGTGATTATATTGACCTTGGTAAGGGTGGAGAATTCGGTATGGTAAATCCACTTGAGGTAATATTAGATGCTGATGAAGATGAAATTAAACAAGGTTTAGGCTATACAGTTTTAACAAGAACTATTCAAACTGTAAAAGCTTTCTTTAAATATTATGATCCCTCAGCAGAAGAAGATGTAGTAAATATTTTTAGTGAAATATTACAAGAAACATACAAGAGATTTGGAATAAATTTTGAATCAGATTTTACTAAATTTTCTTCAAAAGATTATCCAACTTTTAAAGATGTATATGCGACAGTTCGCGGTAAGATTTTATCAATGCCTGAAAAAACGCATGAACGTGATATATTAGAAAAATTAGAAATTAAATTAAGACCATTAATAAAAGAATTAAGATACTATTTTGATGGTCATACAACAATTTCACCTAAAAGTGATTTCATAGTATTCAATACAAAAGAATTGATGAATTCTGATAAAAATGTTAGAAATGCTTTATTCTTTAATGTATTAAAATATGCTTGGGGTTTAACATTAGATAAATCAAAAAATACAATACTTATGGTAGATGAAGCTCATATCTTATTAAGTGGAAATACTTTAGGGGCAGATTTCTTAGCACAAGTACAAAGACGTTCAAGAAAATATAATACAGGAACAATATTTATAACCCAACAACCTACTGACTTCTGTGATCCTTCTGTAATAGTACAAGGAAAAGCTATTTTCGATAATGCATCTTATTATTTAGTAATGGGATTAAAGAAACAAGCAGTAGAAGATTTAAGTAGATTAATAGATTTAAATGACAATGAACGCGAGAGTATTAAGGGGTATACACAAGGTGAAGCTTTATTTGTATGTGGAAGTAGAAGAATGCGTATAAATATTATTGCTACTGAACAAGAATTAGATTCTTTCGGTAGTGGAGGCGGACTATAAGATAATATATAATTTGCTTTGGTGGTGATTGTATGTTCGATGAAGAAGATTTCAACGAAGAAGAAGAAACATTAGATTATGAAGATGAAGAAGTGGCTCCTGAAGAGGAGTCTTTTCCTGTATCTAGTAGTAAAAAAAATAATGGGTCATCACTAAGCCAATTGAAGCATAGTGCCGGTAATGGTTCAAAAAAAGATGCTGATAATTTAAATGGTGTAATAGATAAGAATAAAACTAGAAATACCATTAATAAAATTAATACAATGACAACTGGTAAAAAAACAGAAGAAGAAAAGCCAGAAGAACAAAAAACAGGTAAAGAAAAAGCTGAAGATAAAGTAATTGATAAAGTGGCAGATGAAGGTTTAAAAAAACTCGAAACAATGGGTATAAAAGGGAAACTTGCTGCTGCCGCAATTAAAGCAACCGGTTCTGAAGAGATAATTAAACAACATATAAAGCAAGATTTAAAGAAATTAAAAAAAGCTAAAAGAATGCAAATTATTATGACAATATTACCATATGTATTATCTTTATTATTGATATTACTTGTAATAGCAGTTGTAATGATGCAAATGACAATGGTAGTAGGAAAGATTAATGATGCATTAATAGGGGCATCAACTACAATTGAAAAAATGAGTAATTTGATGTCTGGTAATGGATGGAATACTGAAGAAGAAGTATTCTTTAAAACACTAGAAAGTGAATATAATGATTCTAAGAGATATATTGAAGATGATGGTTATATTGATATTTCACTTATAGCAGCAACTATTCATTATAATTCATTAACTGATATATCAGTATATGACACAAACGAAGGAACTACTGATACATCCATTGACGATACTCAAAGTACTGATTCCTTATTTGGAGAATTTATAAATGCAGAGAATGTTAAAAATTTCTACTATGTAGCAAATTATAAATTAGGTAGTTTAACAACATTAATACCAGGTGATAGGAAACTTATTGGTCATATGGTTAATGTTGAATATTCATTAGAATTTGGTAGTTTGAGTGATGCATGGCTTGGATGGAAAAATTATGCTCATTTGGTGGCAGGTGATGCATTAGATCTTGCAAATATATCAGCAACAAAAATGTTAGAAGTATTAAATCCAATTTTTGGATTATATAAAACATATAAGACTATAGTAACTGATTATGAAAATAACTCTAATAATGCTGATACTAAATTTGAATACCAAGTTAGAAATGTTTATTATGAGGCCAAAGAATTAGTTGAAAGTATGGATAATATGTTTTCACAGATTGGCTGTGATTATGACTCAAATACTGGTGAATGGAGTTTAAATCCAGCCAAAGTTTTTGAAGATGTATTTTTTCCATATCCAAAAGTTACTATGACATTAGATGATGATAAATATTATGACTATTTAGTTGAAGTATATATACCAGGTACATTTTTCTCAGATAATAAAAATGTTTCTGATTCAGAAATAGCAATAATGGCAAAAGAAATATTTTCTCAAAGGGACTCATATAAATATTTATTTGGAGAAATTGATGCTAAAATGCCAAAGGGATGTGGAGCTTGTAGTTATGATGTAGCTGGATTTAATACAGGTACAAATATATATAAATTAGATTCATCAATGAAACTTGATAATGTAAAGGTTAGATTGATGGAATGTAATAATGGTAGTAAGCCTATTGATGGTGAAGGATTAGTTGATTTTGAAAAATATGTTCTAGGTGTTACATATGCGGAAAATGGTGGGGCACCAGCAGAAGCATTAAAAGTTCAAGCAATTGCTGCTAGAAGTTATGCTTTAGTAAGAGCAAAAAGTAGAAGTAAATTAAAAGAAGAAGATGGACAAATTATTCTAGAAATGCGTAATTGTACGAATGATCAAGTTTATTGTGATCCTGATCAAGGATGTTATGCAAATAATAAAAATACAGGTACAACTGTTCATTCTGGAACAGCAGCATATTCTAGTGATCAAGTAAAACCAGCTTTATCAACAGATAGTAATATTAGATCAGCCGTTTCCGAAGTTGAGGGAGTACTTGCATTAGATAGTGATAATAATATTATTTATACACCATATGTAAGTTCTGCACAAAATTCATGGAATGATAGTGCAAATGCAGGTAAAGATTATACTGAAATATTATTAGAACATTATAATGGTTCTGTTTCTGCACTAAGTGGTTCTAATTGTACAAATAGATGTGCTAATGGGGATTATACAAGTTGGAAACAATTTGGCGAACCTTGGTCAGATATTCATTTAGGTACAAGTTCAGAAACTATTCATTCTGCGGGATGTTTAGTTACTTCAATTAGTATTCAACTTGCCAGAGCTGGAGTTAATGTTTTAATACCATCGATAGATCCTGGTACAGTCGTAACATTCTTAAATAGTAATGGAGGATTTGTATCTGGTGGGAATTTTGTATGGGCTAGTATTTCAACATTAGCACCAACATTCCAATATCAGGGTGGAGCACAAAAAACTGGATTATGTGGAAATTCTAAATTTGCTAATGCTGATTTAGTTCAACAAATGATTAATCAAGGATGTTATGTGGTTGCAGAAGTAAAATCATGTAAAAAAGGTCAACACTGGGTAGCCGTTGATCGAGTAGAAAATGGTGAAGTTTATATGATGGATCCTGCATCAAGCAATACATCATTATTCTCTACTTATACTAATATATCGAGATTACAATGTTATAAAGTTATTAAATAAAAAGGGTGATAATATGAATAAAAAACAAACAAGAATAATACTAATAGTTTTAATATTATATTTTGCTATTTTTGGTTATATTTTTGGTTGGCATAATTTTCAAAAATTTATTAGTAAGAGTTATATTGTATTAGATGATGGTACTAAATTTATGCTTAAAAACGGAAAATGGATAACTAATACAGAAGAAAATTCAAAACTATATAATTGGCAAAAATTTGATATATACACAGATAATAAATATTTTGGTAAATATAATGTTTATTATAATAAGAAACTCTATTTATTTGATAACGAAAAAAAATCTGTATCTTATGATTCAAGTGATATAATGGGATATAGAGGTACTGCTAAAATTGATGTAATAGATTTTAAAACTGAATATTCTTTTGATAATGAAGGAATAACAGCTTTAAATACATATATTAAATCTAAAAAATTAGAATTAACAACAAATGATTTTGATCAAAAAATGATTACTTTAGACTATGATAATAATGGTAAAAATGATAAAATGTATGTAGCGGTAAGCTTATATACTGGTAAAAAAGATGTTGGATATTTTGTTTACTTAATATCTGATAGTGGTAAAATAGAATTATTAGATTTTAAAACTGGTGACAATTCATCACAATATAATTTTTGTTGGCCTTCTATAGAAAAAATTATAGATGTATTCAAAGATAAAAGATATGAATTAATTGTTGGATGCAGCTACTATAGTAATAAAGGCGATTGTGATATGATGTATGAAAAAAGTTTTGGAAAATATAAAAAAGTAGTAGATTGTAAAGACGTAGATACGGAGGCAAAAAAATGAAATTAAAATTTAGAGCAGATTCAAAAGATTGGGCAATATTTGCAGCGTTTTGCGTAGCTTTATTGTATCTAGCAGCAATTGCAGTATTAAATTTATCAGAATTTTCTAAATATGGAACATTCTTTGGATTTAATCCACTTCCTGCTTTTTCAAAAGAATATATATTGCCTACATTAGTAATTTTTGCCGCAATCTTAGCCGCAATTATAATGAGTGTATCTTCATATTTCTTTGATAGAGTAAAAGGAATTGGTGTTTCAGCAGATGCTAAACAAGATAAAGGATATTCTCGTTGGGCAACTGATAAAGAAATGAAAAAAGAATTAAAAATGGTAGAAAGCATTTCAGAAAAAAGTGATGTTGCTGGTATACCTATTATAAATGATGGTAAAAGAATTTGGGTTGATGCTGGAGAATATCATAATTTAATTATAGGTTCTACTGGTTCAGGTAAAACTGAAATGTTAATTCAACCAATGGTTAAACTTTTAGCAAAAAAAGGTGAATCAATGATTATCACCGATCCAAAAGGTGAAATATATGAAAAGAATGCTTTAGAATTACGTGAAAAAGGTTATAATATTGTATTGCTAAATTTCCGTAATCCACAAAATGGTAATTGTTGGAATCCATTCAGTTTACCTTACAATTTATATAAACAAGATAATCAAGATAAAGCTATCGAGTTACTTGAAGATTTAGCTTTAAATATACTTTATGATGAAAATGCTAAGAGTCAAGACCCATTCTGGGAAAAGACTTCAGCCGATTATTTTACAGGACTTGCTTTAGGATTATTTGAAGATGCAAAACCTGAAGAAATTAATTTAAATAGTATTAACTTAATGACTACAGCTGGTGAAGATAAAGTAGCTGGTAATCAAACTTATATGAAAGAGTATTTTAGTTATAAGAGTCAAGCTAGTTCAGCATATATCAATGTTGCCAGTACATTAATGGCTCCAAATGAAACTAAGAGTAGTATACTTTCAGTATTTAAGCAAAAAATTAAATTATTTTCATCTCGTGAAAATTTATCAGAAATGTTATCACATAGTGATTTTGACATGGAAGATATTGGTAGAAAAAAGACTGCTGTATTTATAGTAATTCAAGATGAAAAGAAAACATACCATTCTTTAGTAACAATATTCTTAAAACAATGTTATGAAACATTAATTAGAGTTGCACAAGAAAATGGTGGAAAACTTCCATTTAAAACAAATTTCATGCTTGATGAATTTGCAAATATGCCTCCACTTAAAGATGTAACTACAATGGTTACTGCTGCACGTAGCCGTGCTATTAGATTTACTTTCGTTATCCAAAACTTTGCTCAATTATACGAAGTATATGGTAAAGAAAATGGTGAAACAATAAAGGGTAACTGTGGTAATATTTTATACTTAATAAGTAGTGAATTATCTGCCCTTGAAGAAATAAGTAAACTTTGTGGTGATGTAAAATCTAAAGATAAAGATAAAACTGATTCTAAACCATTAGTAACAGTATCAGATTTACAAAGATTACCACAATGGTCTATGATAGCGTTACGTATACGTATGATGCCATTTAAGACTAAAATGACACCAAACTGGCAAATGGTTAGAGATAACAACTGGGGTAAAAATTATGGCCTAGCTACTTATCCTGTACGCGATAAAGGCTGCGTTCAAACATTTGACATTAAAGAATATGTAAGCAAGAAAAAAGAAGAAAAGATTTCATCTATGTTTGGCCCACAATCATCAAATAAACAAGATAGTAACATGGTTAATCCATTCTTTGCTGAAGCTGCTAGACCAGCTAATGGTCCTACACCAAGTAATAAACCAATGGGATTAGATTTAGATGAAATGGTTAAAAGAATAGATGCTCAAATTGCAAAATTAGAAGCTGAAGAGAAAGCTGAACAAGAAAAAGCTAAATTAGATTCTAAGGTTAATATTCCTGATAAGAAGGATGAAAAAATTGAGGCAAAACCTGAATCAATTAAGAATGAGCCAAAAATGGAACCAGTTAAGGTTGAACCAAAAGTTGAATCAGTTCCAGAACCAGTTAAAGTTGAGCCAACTATAACTGAAGAAAAAGTAACAAAACAAGAAGAAAAGAAAAGTAATAATTTCTTTGATTTCATTGTTCCAGTAAAAGAAGAAAATGTGGAAAAAGAAGTTAAAGAAGAATCAATGATAAAACCAGTAAAAGAAAGCAAAACAAAAGTTGAAGAAAAGATTGAAGATAAATCTTCTCCAGATGATTTAATTGTTAATTCAAAATCTTTAGAACCTGTATTAGAAAGTATAAATATACCAACAAGTATTGATGTACCTAGTAAGGTTGATGTTCCTTCAAAACCTGTAAAACCAGTAGTTGAAGAACCAAAAGTGGTTAAAGAAGAATCAATTATTAATAATCCAAAAGTAGAGAATGTCGTTATTAGTAATAATACAAATTATATTACTGATGATCAATTCTTTGATGATTTCTTTGCTGACGACGAATAATAGATATTAAAACCACTTACTATATTTATAATCGCATATTATATAGTAGGTGGTTTAATGTTTAAAAGTATAGATATAAATAATTTTAAAAATAAAATAGGAGATATTAGTATTATTGATATTAGAAGCATAGAGAAATATAATAGTTCTAATATTCCAACTAGTATTAATATACCAAGTGAAAAATTAATACTAGAACCTAGTAAATATTTAATAAAAGGTAAAGATTATTATATTTACTGTCAGCATGGTAAGACCAGCATAAAAGTTTGCAGTATGTTATCACGACTTGGTTACAAAGTGATAAATGTAGTAGGAGGTTATGAAGCATGGCTATTAAGCTAGCTTCATAACTTTTTCAATATATATAAAATGTCATAAAAAATTATCTATTTTGTGATAAAATATATAATAGGAGATGGTAATATGCAACCTGTAGTATTATGTATATTAGATGGAGTAGGTATAAGAGATAATAATCATGGTAATGCTTTTATGATGGCAAAAAAACCTAATTTTGATTATTTATTTAATAATTATCCACATTCTTATTTGAAGGCAAGTGGTGAAGATGTAGGACTTCCTCATGGACAAATGGGTAATAGTGAAGTTGGACATACTAATATTGGTGCTGGTAGAGTAGTATATCAACCATTAGAATTAATTAATCAGGCAATAAAAAATAAAACATTTTTTAATAATGAACAAATACTAAGTGTAATAGAACATGTTAAAAATAATGATTCATGTTTACATATATTTGGTTTATTAAGTGATGGTGGAATCCATTCACATATTAATCATTTATTTGCTTTAATAGATATGGCTCAAAAAAATGGTATTAAAAAATTATACATTCATGCCTTTTTAGATGGTAGAGATACATTACCTGATAGCGCAATCAAATATTTAGATATGTTAAATGATAAGATTAAAGAAATACCTGATTATAAATTAGGAACTATTTCAGGAAGATATTACGCTATGGATAGAGATAATAGATGGGATAGAATTAGTTTAGCTTATAATGCTATTGTATATAATAGAGGAAAATATAACTCTAATTATAAAGACGCTATTGAAGAAAGTTATAAGAATAAAATATATGATGAATTTGTAGTACCTACAGTCATAGATAAGAATTCAAAAGTAAATGATAATGATGGATTAATCTTATTTAATTTTAGAAAAGATCGTGGAAGAGAATTATTCAGTGCATTATCAAATGATAATTTTTCTAGTTTTGTGACTAAAAAATTTGATAATATTAAACTTGTTACAATGATGCCTGTAAATGAAGAAGTAAAAGGTTTAACTGCTTATGTAGATCCTGATTTTAAAAATATATTAGGTGATTATTTATCACTAAATAATAAAAAGCAATTAAGAATAGCCGAAACTGAGAAATATGCTCATGTGACATTCTTCTTTGATGGTGGAAAAGAAAAAGATATTAAAAATTGTGATAGAATCTTAATACCATCACCTAAGGTAGCAACATATGATTTAGCACCATGTATGAGTGCTGTTGAAATAACTGATAAATTATTAGAAAAAATGGATAATTATGATGTTGTTATATTGAATTATGCTAATGGTGATATGTTAGGACATACTGGCATGATAGATAAAACTATTGAATCAATAGAGTGTCTTGATGAATGCTTAGGTAGATTATATAATAAAGTAAAAGAATTAAAAGGAACATTAATTGTTACTGCTGATCATGGTAATTGTGAATATATGTTAGATGATGATAATAATGTAATAACAAGTCATACAACAAATTTAGTACCATTTATAGTAACAAAGTCAAATATAACATTAAAAGATGGAAGATTAGCTGATATTGCACCAACAATATTAGATTTATTAGACTTAAAAAAACCAGAAGAAATGAATGGCGATAGTTTAATAAAATAGAAAGGTCTGCTCATGCAACAAAAAATTTATAAGAAAAGAAAGAATAATAACAAAAAGATAAATAATAATTTTATCAATAAAAAATTAATTATATTATTAAATATAATTTTTTTAGCAGGTTGTTGTATTTTTTATGGAAGTAGATTGATTTATTTTTATAAGATAGAAAATCCTAAAATTAAAAAGAATGAAACACTCTTTAATGTTTTAACATTAAAAAAGAATATTGTTACAATTGGCGAAGGATTATATAAAAATACTAATAATTATGTGTATAAAGGTAAGAAAATCGATAATTATGTTAAATGTTCTGGAAGAATATGGCGTGTAGTTTCCATCGATGAAAAAAATATTAAATTAATAACTGATAGTCCACAAACTTCATTAGTTTGGGGAGTAAAAACTGATTATGAAAATTCACAAGTAAGATCATGGCTAAATTCAGATCAAAATACAATTAAATCATTTTATCAAAGTTTAACTAATACTGCTATACTAGCTAAAACTAAAACATGCATTGATACAGTTGATGAAAAAAATATAACATGTGAAAAAACTATTGAAGATAATGTAGGTTTATTATCTGCATATGAATATAATTTAGCTGGTGGTGAAAATAGTTATTTAAATATTAATAGTTATTTTTGGACTAGCAGTATAGACAAAAATAGTAATGCTTGGTATGTATATTCAAAGGGAACATTAAATAATACTATTTCATCAGGAAAAACCTATTACGCTTATGGAGTAAGACCTACAATAACAATAAAAGGTGATACAAAAATTAATTCAGGTGATGGAACATTAAAAAATCCTTATAATTTAGATAATAGTACTAATAATGTTTTAAATAATAAATATGTTGGTGATTATGTTAAATATAATAATTATAATTGGCGAATAATAGAAATAGCTGATGATTATGTAAAACTTGCTATGGATGGTGTAATTAAAGTAGATGGGAAAGACTATTACACAAATTTTGGAAAAAGTAATTATATGAATGTAACTTCTACAGTAGGTAGTTATTTAAATAAGGATTTCTACAATAGTTTAGAGAATAAAGATTTAATAATTAAACATCAATTTAATATGGGAAGATATGATAAAACATATAAATATGATTTTAATAAAATTACTGAATATAAAGAAGAAATGAATATAGGTTTATTACAATTAGGTGAGTTATTTGTTAATGATGTAGAAAATTATTTCTTATCAACTCGTACAATAACTAGTGATGGAACAATATATGAAGTACTTGAAGATGGTAAAATATATGCTGGTTCATTAAAAGATGAGAAAAGATTAAGACCAGTAATACATGTAAAACCAGATGTAACAGTAAATTCAGGATCAGGAACAAAAGAAGATCCTTATATGATAGGATGATATTATGAAAAAACAATATAAAAAAAAGTTTAAGTTTGATAAAAGTATAATAGCTTTAATAATTATTGATGTATTTGTAGTAATATGTTTCTTTTTGGCATATGGTCCAATAAATTATTTTAGAAATTTCTTAATCACAACTGCTATGACAACACAAACACATAAATACTTAGCTCGTACATTTTATAGTGAAAAAACAATTAATAAGGTATTAGGTGAAAATACCATAACAGATTTTAAAACTGGTAGTGATGTTAGTAAAGTAGTAATAGGTGGAGTAGAGGATCCTGGTACTTATGCATCATCATATGAAAAAGAGATATTAGAACATGGTAAAAAAGAAGAATATAAAGTTATTGAATTCGAATATAATGGTTATGATTGCTATGTAGTAGCTATATATAATTCAAAAAGAGTTAGTTTAATGCAATCTACTTATGTAGGCCAATCAGGTCAAACATTAATGAATATGGCTAAAGATCATGGAGCAAAAGTTGCTATTAATGCTGGTGGATTTATAGATGCTGATGCTAGTGGAGTTGCTGGAACTGGTAATGGTGGAATACCTTCAGGTGTAGTAATTAAAGATGGTAAATTATTATATGGTAATGGTAATACTTCAACTTCTATCGCAGGATTTAATAAAGATGGAATATTAATGTTGTCTTATTCTACTGCTAATCAAGCAATCGCAAATGGAATGAAAGATGCCATTCAATTTGGACCATTTTTAATAGTTAATGGTGAATCTGCTACTATTAATGGTAATGGTGGATGGGGAATTAATCCTCGTACTGTTTTAGCCCAAAGACAAGATGGAATTGTCTTATTCTTAGTAATAGATGGTAATGGGGCTAATAAGTATAATTGGAGTGGTAGAGGTGGTGCTAGTATGAATGATGTATTAGTATTACTAGAAAGATATGGAGCCTATAATGCTGTTAATATGGATGGTGGAGCATCTACTACATTAGTAGTAAATAATACTTTAAAGAATCATCCATGCGGATATAGTGAAACAGGTGAAAGAAGATTACCTAATGGTTGGATGTATAAGTGATACAATGTATCACTTTTCTTTTTTTTATAAGCAATAAACCTTTAAAAATTATAATAAATTTGATAAAATAAATAGAAGGTGATAGTATGCATGATAAATTAAAACTACTTTTAGAACAAATAAATATGCCTAATGAATTATATTCATATTTTGATGATGGAAAATTAGATAAAATATGTGTAGTAAAAAGTGATAATAAAGTAAAATTTTTAATAACACTTTCAAAAGTATTACCAGTTTCTACATATGTAAAATTTAATAATTTATTAAATAATCATTTTAATATGTATGATAATTCTTATCCTATTTTTACAATAACAGATTATAAAGATAATGAATTATTAAAAGAGTATTATGAATATTTTATAAGTGAATATTGTGTAGATTCTCCTTTACTTGAAGTTTTTGTAGGAGTACCTATAAATATTAAAGATGATACAATTGAAATAGAATTATGTAATAAAGCTGAAATAATGAAATTTAATACTATCAAAGATAAACTAATTGAAGATTTAAAAAATATTGGATTTGCTGTAAAAATTAATTTAATAATTAATGAAGAAGCTAGTAACGCAATTAAAAATAAAATTGAAGAAGAAAAAAGAAAACAAGCTGAAGCATTATTAGAAAAAGAACAAGAAAAACAAAGATTAATTAAGGGACGTGAAATAACTTCAGATGCTAGACCTATTAGTGAAATTAGCTATGAAGGCGATAATATTACTATAGAAGCTAAAATATTTGGAATAGATTCTAGAGAGACACCTAAAATTAACATTTTAACTTTAAAAGTAACTGATGAAACAGATAGTATTTTCTGCAAAGTATTTGAAAGAGATAATGAAAAATATAAACAATTAATTAAAAATATTAAAGAAGGTACTTGGTATAAAATAAAAGGAAAAGTTCAAGATGATTTATATTCAAAAGAATTAGTCATGATGGCTAATGATATTATGCGTGTAGATCATAGTGACTCTAAAGCAATTAAAGATGATGCTGAAGTAAAAAGAGTAGAACTTCATGCTCATACAAAAATGAGTCAAATGGATGGTGTTGCTGATGAAGTTAGTTTAGTTAAACAAGCAATTGCGTGGGGACATCGTGGTATAGGAATAACTGATCATAATGGTTGTCAAGCTTTTCCTCATGTATTTAGTACTGTTACAGATTATAATAAAAAAATTGAAAAAGAAGAAGATAAATTTAAAGCAGTATATGGTACAGAAATATCAATTATTGAAGATAGAGTAAACATAATAGTAAGACCAAATGATTCATTAATTAATGATAATATCTATGTAGTATTTGATACAGAAACAACAGGATTTAATGCTGGACTTGGAGATCAAATGATTGAAATAGGCGCTGTTAAAATGAAAGATGGCGAAGTAATTGAAAGATTTGATGAATTAATTGATCCAAATAGACCAATAGATCCTGAAATTACTGAAGTAACTCAAATTACTAATGCTATGCTAAAAGGTAAAGCTAGTGAAGAAGAAGTTACTAAAAGATTTAAAGAATTTATTAAAGATTATCCTTTAGTTGCGCATAATGCAAAATTTGATATTTCTATGATAGAAATGGCTTATTATAAATATAATCTAGGAGAATTTACTAATCCGGTAATAGATACATTAGAACTATCAAGAACTATGGATAGAGAATATAGTAAGCATAGTTTATCTGCATTAGTAAAAAGATATGGTGTTCCTTTTGATGAAGAACATCACCATAGAGCAGATTACGATGCTGAAGGTACTGGATATATATTTAATAAAATGCGTAAAAAGATGTTAGATATGGGTCTTGTTACATTAAATGATATACAAACTTTATGTAAGGAGGAAGAAATACATAAATTTGGTAGGGAATATCATACTAATTTATTAGCCCTTAACAAAACTGGTTTAAAGAATATGTTTAAGATAATTAGTTATGCTAATGCAGTATATATATCTAAAACACCAAGGATTCCTAAACATATAGTTGATGAATTAAGAGAAGGAATATTAGTAGGAAGCTGTTGCTACAAAAGTGAAGTTTTTGATGCAGCTTGTTCCAAAACAGAAGAACAATTAAAAGACATAATAAATTTTTACGACTATGTAGAAGTACAACCTCCAGAGGTATATGAACATTTAGTATGGTCTCACGAACTAAGTAATAATAAACAAGTAGAAGAATGTATTAAAAAAATAGTAAAATGTACAAAAGAACAAAATAAAATTATTATTGCTAGTGGAGATGTACATCATTTAAAAAGAGATGATAAAATATATCGTGAATTTATTGTAAATCAAAAAGTTCCAGGTGGTGGAAGACATCCACTTGCTAGAGTACTAGATAAATATATGAAAATACCAAGTCAACATTTTAGAACAACTAATGAAATGCTAAATGATTTTAACTTCTTAGGAAAAGATTTAGCAAAAGAAATAGTAATAGATAATACAAATAAAATAGTTGATATGGTAGAAATAATTGAAGTAATTATTGATACAGGTGGTGTTCCTTTTTCACCAATAATTGAAAAGTCTGTAGAAACAGTTACAAGTCTTGTATATAATAAAGCAAAAGATTGGTATGGAGAACCATTGCCAATTAATATTGAGGAACGTATCGCTAAAGAATTATATGGTGATAGTTTATACGAAAGTATTAAACAAGATATGATTGAACAAGGTATAAAAGAAGATGAAAACTTTACTAAAGAAATATTTTCTAGAGTTCATGATGCTATATTAAAAAGCAAAGAAGAAGTAGAAAATATTGTTAGAGAAAATATTAAGAAAAATAGTGAAGAAGAATTAACTGAAAAAGATTTAGAAAAGAAATTGAAGAAATCTTTGGGTGGTATCATTGGTGGAGGATTTGACGTTATTTATTTAATTGCGCAAAAACTAGTAAAACACTCTAATGATGATGGATATTTAGTTGGTTCCCGTGGATCTGTAGGTTCTTCATTTGTTGCAACAATGATGGGTATAACTGAAGTTAATCCACTTCCAGCCCACTATAGATGTTTAAAATGTAAACATAGTATCTTTGATGATGAAAGTGGTAATCCTTTAGGTGCTACTTATTCATCAGGATTTGATTTACCTGATTTAGAATGTCCACATTGTAAGGAAAGATTACATAAAGATGGGCAAGATATGCCATTTGCGACATTCTTAGGATTTAATGCTGATAAGGTACCAGATATAGACCTTAACTTCTCTGATTTAAATCAAGCTGCAGCTCATGAATATACTAAAGTATTATTCGGTGTTGATAATGTTTATCGTGCAGGTACAATTGGTACAGTTGCTGATAAAACTGCATATGGATTTGTAAAAGGTTTCTATGAAGATAGAGGAATTATGAAGAGAAGTGCTGAAATAGAAAGATTAGCCATTGGTTGTACAGGTGTAAAAAGAACTACTGGACAACATCCAGGTGGAATAGTAGTTATTCCTGGATATATGGATGTATTTGATTTTACACCATATCAATTTCCAGCAGACGATCCAATGTCTGCATGGCGTACAACACATTTTGATTACCACGCAATAGATCAAGATGTATTAAAACTAGATATTTTAGGTCACTCTGACCCTACACAACTTAGAATGATTCAAGATTTAACTAAAATGGATGTTACAACAGTTCCACTTGATGATAAAGAAACAATGAATATATTCTTATCACCAGAACCATTAGGTGTTACTAAAGAACAAATAATGTGTGAAACTGGTACACTTGGTATTCCAGAATTTGGTACACCATTTACTATTGGAATGTTAGTAGATACAAAACCAAAAACTTTTTCAGAATTAATTAAAATATCTGGGTTATCTCATGGTACTGATGTATGGTTAGGTAATGCTCAAGAATTAATTAGAAATAATGTTGTTCCATTTAAGGATGTAATAGGGTGTCGTGATGATATCATGGTATATCTTATGTATAATGGTTTAAAACCAATTAAAGCATTTAAAATAATGGAATTTGTTCGTAAAGGTAAGGCAAGTAAGGATCCTGCCACATGGAGTGAACATGTTGCTACTATGCGTGAAGCAGGTATTGAAGAGTGGTTTATTGATTCATGTAGTAAAATAAAATACATGTTCCCAAAAGCTCATGCAGCAGCATATGTAATAAGTGCGTTTAGAATTGCATATTATAAAGTACATATGCCAGCAGTATATTATGCTTCATATTTAACAAGTAGAATAACAGATTATGACATTGAAACAATGATAAAAGGATATACAGCAATAAGAAATAAAATAGTTGAAATAAGTAATAAAGGTTATGATGCAACAAATAAAGAAAACTCAGTTCTTGATACACTTAAAATAGCTTTAGAAGCAACTGCAAGAAATATAAAATTTGCTAATATAGATATTACAAGAAGCAAGGCAGATGAATTTGTTATACTTGATGATCATACATTATTACCACCATTTTCTACAATAGATGGTCTTGGCGGAACTGTTGCTATGAAAATAATAGAAGAACGTGAAAAGAAACCATTTATAAGTATTGAAGATTTCCAAAAACGTGGAAAAGTATCACAAACACTTATTGATAAGATGCGTGTAATGGGTATTTTAAATGGTATGGATGAATCAAGTCAATTATCATTATTTTAATGTTTAAAAATAGTAAAATAATGATATAATAGTTCCTACTAAGGAGTGACTTCATGGATAAAAAAATTGAACAAAGACTAAAAATTAGTAATTTTAAAAAATATATGGCATCTATTATATTAACTACAGGTATAACTGCTTGTATGATAAATACATTTGATAACACGGTTGATCATACACAAGAAGTGTGTCCTCTAACAAATGTATTAGGATTAGAACATCAAATAGATATGATTAATAGTAGTGAAAAAAATCGCCAAGAAAAGATTTTCGCTTATAATAGTTTAAGATCAATACTAATTAATTCATACGATGATTATAATTTAACTTATGGAAATTCAGTGATTGTTGAGCAATACAAAACTCCATCAGAAATTATAATCCCACAAAATAATAGACAAATAATTAAAATTTTTAGAATAACAAAATAAAGATACATAATATGTATCTTTTTTTATACTATAAAAGTAGTCTCATCTATAAAATTATAATTTGTTTTATATTTTAATTCTCTTACTAATCTAAATAGTGCTTCATCTTTAGCTTTTGCTTCTATCATAATATCAATATCAATATTATAAGGTTTTAATAGGGTAATAAAATTAATAAAATCCTCAGAATTTATATAATCGTTATGACTTCTTTTTTCTTTTTTATTCTTTGGACTAGAAAAATGCATTTTAGGAGTTATTGCCCAACTATTTAAAATTTCAACTAGATGTTCACTTAATTCATCTTCATTATTACATTTGTAATGATGATAATCTAAAACAATAGGAATATTTAATTCTCTTGATATCAAAATACAATCTGAAACAGTAAATACTTTATCATCATTTTCTATAACAATACATTTTTTTAAATAATTAGGTAATTTATTATAATTATTTATAAATCTTCTAATCGAATTTTTTTTACCTAAAATAGAACTGCCAATATGTAATATCATTATTTTATTCTTTACCCCAATAACTTTTAATAATTTATAATGATATTTTAAAATATCAATAGAGTTTTTAACAACTTCTTTCCTAGTACTATTTAAAACACAAAATTGACTTGGATGGAAATCGACACGCATATTTTTTATTAAACCATGTATATCTTTATAATATGATTTAAAACTGTCTATATAATCAAAAACAACATCATTTTTAGTTGCTAAAGGAATTAATTCAGAACTTATTCTAAAAAAATGAATATTATTTTTACTATTATATAATAATATTTCTTTTAAATCTGTAAGATTAGAAATAATAATGTCATTGAGTTTATTATAATCTTTTTCCTTAATAAATCTACTATATGGGTATGTACTAGAAGATGTAATATTTAGTGTATTAGTTATACAAGCGTAGCCTAAACGAATTTTCATTAAATCACCATTATTATTATGAATAAAAGAAAGAAAAATATAATAATTATGCTATAATAAATATAGGTGATAATATGGAAAAAATAATTTTAGTCGATGGTAATAATTTATTATTTAGAAGTTATTATGCAACAGCATATAATGGCAATTTTATGAAGAATAGTAAAGGTTTTCCGACTAATGCATTATTTGGTTTTACTAATATGATTAATAAGATTGTTTTAGAAGAAAAACCAGTATACATGATAGTAGCTTTTGATAAAGGTAAAACATTTAGACATGATAAGTATGATAACTATAAAGGTGGAAGAATTGAAACACCAGAAGAATTAAAATTACAATTTCCAATCGCAAAAGAATTATTAACATGCATGGGAATAAAATACTATGAAATAGATAATTACGAAGCTGATGATATTATTGGTACATTTGCTGAGTATTGTAATAAAGATAGTGAATATATTGGTACTATAATTAGTAGTGATAAAGATTTATTACAATTAATTAGTAGTGATGTTGATATAAAATTATTAAAACAAAAAGATTATATTAGATATAATGAACAAACTTTTTTTGAGGCATATGGTATAGAACCAAAAAGAGTAGTTGATTTAAAAGCATTAATGGGTGATCCATCTGATAATATTCCAGGCGTAAAAGGAATAGGCGAAAAAACTGCTTTAAAATTATTGCAAGAATATAAATCATTAGATGGTGTATACGAAAATATTGATAGTATTAAAGGCGCTAATCATGATAAATTATTAAATGACAAAGAAAATGCCTATATGAGTTATGATTTAGCAACTATAGTAAGAGATGTTCCTGTAGATATAGATATTAATGATATTAAGTATAATCCGGTTAAGCATAAAGAACTAAATGCAATGTATGAAGAATTAGAATTTTATTCATTTTTAAAAAAAGATGAACCAAAAGTAATTAAAAAACCAATTGATATAAAAGTGATTAATGATATAAAAGATATTAAAATTACTAAACCTTGTGCTTTCTATTTAGAAATACTAGGTACTAATTATCATCAATCAGAAATATTAGGTATAAGTATATATAATGATGAAGATAGTTTCTATATGCCATTTTCTTTATATAAAGAAAATTATAAAATATTTAATGATATACCTAAATATACATATGATTATAAAAAGACTTATGTTGCATTGAAAAAACAAGGTATTGAATTAGAAAATGTTGTTTTTGATACTATGTTAGCAACTTCATTATTAGATTATAATGTAAAAGATGATATTGCTTATATATCAAATAATTTTGATTTTGATATTCCATTTTACGAAAATACATATGGTAAAAATAATAAATTAATTAAGCCAAATGATGATATAATCGCATATAATACTATAATGAAAGCTAAATTTATTTATGATACATATGATATTATATTAGATAAAATAAAAAAAGAATACTTATTAGATATATTAAATGATATAGAACTTCCATTAAGTTATGTACTTGCTAATATGGAATATGATGGTGTAAAAGTTGATAAAAATATTCTTGATGAAATGGGTAGTGAAATTCAAATTAAATTAGAATTAGTTAGCAAAGATATATATAATCTTGCAGGTTGTGAATTTAATATTTCTTCACCTAGTCAATTAGGAGATATATTATTTGAAAAATTAGATTTACCTCATGGTAAAAAAAATAAGACAGGATATTCAACATCTCAGGAAGTATTAGAAAAGTTAAAAGATAAACATCCTATAATTAAAATGATTATGGAATATAGAATGCTTACTAAATTATATACAACATATATTGAAGGCTTAAAAAACTCAATAAGTGAAGATGGAAGAATTCATACTATTTATACACAAACAGTTGCTAGAACTGGAAGACTATCTTCAATAGAACCTAATTTACAAAATATTCCAATTAGATATGAATATGGAAGATTAATAAGAAAAGCTTTTGTACCTAGTGAAGATTCCATTATATTAAGTGGAGATTATTCACAAATAGAGCTTAGAATACTTGCTCATATGGCTGATATTAAATCATTAATAGATGCATTTAATAATGATATTGATATTCATACTAAAACAGCTAGTGATATATTTAATGTTGAATTAGATAATGTAACTAAATCTATGCGTAGAATAGCAAAAGCTGTTAATTTTGGAATAATTTATGGTATTAGTCCATATGGTTTAGCAACTAATGTTGATATTAGTGTTAGTGATGCTAAAATATTTATTGATAATTATTTTAATAGTTATCCAGGAATAAAAGAATATATGGATGATACAATTAAAGGAGCATATAATGATAAATATGTAAAAACTTTATTTGGTAGAAAAAGAGTAATTAATGAACTTTCTAATTCTAATTACATGATTAGGCAACAAGGAGAAAGAATGGCTCTTAATACGCCAATTCAAGGAACTAGTGCAGATATAATTAAACTTGCTATGATAGAAGTATACAAAAGAATTCAAAAAGAGAATTTAAAAAGTAAATTAATTATTCAAGTTCACGATGAATTAATATTAGATGTTAAAAAGGATGAACAAGATAAAATTAAAGAAATATTAACTGATGTTATGGAAAATATTATTAAATTAAACGTTCCATTAAAAGTAGATATTGAATATGGAAATAATTGGTATGAAGCCAAATAGAAGGTGAAGAATGAAAAATGTAGTTGATGTAATGAGGAAAAGTATTGTAGTTAATACAACACTTGCTATTATAAAAGTGTTTATAGGATTACTTGCTAAAAGTGGTGCTTTAATAGCAGATGGAATTCATTCGTTTAGTGATTTAGTAACAGATTTTGTTGCGATATTCGGAACATATTTATCAAAAAAACCAGCTGATGAAAAGCATCCATTTGGTCATGGTAAAATAGAGTATTTAACTAGTATAGGTATATCATTGGTAATTATATTTATGGGATTGTTTATAATATATGAATCTCGTAATAATGAATCATTACCAAGTATATTAGTATTGTCAGTATCTGTTTTTACAATAATATCTAAATATGTATTATCAAGCTATATAATAAAAAAAGGATATAAATATAAGAATAATATATTAATATCTAGTGGCTATGAAAGTAGAACAGATGTTATTAGTTCAATTGTTGTATTAATAAGTAGTGTTTTAATGTTACTAAGTGAGAAAATAGAAATATTAAAATATGCTGATGTAGTTGCTATGATAATAGTGGGATTGTTTATTATTAGAACAGGATACAAATTACTAGTAGAAAATATAAGTACCATTTTAGGTGAAAAAGAAACTGATGAAGAAGAAATAAATAAAGTAAAAAATATAATTAATAAAGTAGAAGATATAAAAACAATAGATTCATTACTATTAATTAAATATGGCACATATTATAAATTAATATGTGAAGTAGGAATGGATGAAAATGCTCCATTAAAAGATGTACATAGTCATATAGAATTATTAGAAAAAAAATTAAAGAGTAGGGATAAGCGAATTAAATATGTAACAATTCACGTTAATCCAATAAAGGAGTAAAATGAAAGCATTAAAATATTCATTAGGATATATGATAATAATATTTTTAATATATCTATTTGCTTCAAAAATATATACATTTAGTTTTTGGTTATTGGGAATAATTCCTGTTAACTTTCTAGCAATTAGATATGGTATTTATAATTTTATTGATAAAGAAAAATATACAACTAAAGATATGATATTAGGTCAATTATTAATATATACATCATTATTTAATATAATCTTTCTTTTAATAAATAAGGTTAATATATTTATAATGTTAATTGTACTTGCTGTTAATTTCATAGAAATAACTTTTATTAATAATTATAAACCAACAAAAAAACACTCTTAGGAGTGTTTTATTTTGCTTTTTTAGCAATCTCTGCTCTAATAACTCTGTCATTAAGTTTTTCATTGCTAATCTTTTTAATAAATGATTTTACTTCATTATCTGCTACATTTAAGAATGTAAACTTAGTTAAAATTTCAATATCTTTGAAACAATCTTTGTTAATACCTGTTGTTTCTTTCATAAAGTCTAATAAAGAGCCCATTTTTATTTTATCTAATTTTCCGATAGTTAAGAATACTCTTGTATATCCGTCTAATGATCTTTTTGATTTTGTTTCTTTGATAGTTAAATCTTTATCAAAATTAGAACCTAATTCTTTATTTACTGAATTTTTTAATAAAGATGCAGCAACTTTTAATAATTCATCTTTATTAAAATCTCTTACATATTCAATTGCTTCCATATATGATTTATCATTTATTGTAGAATGAACTTCTTCCATGACATTAGCATATTTACTTTTAATAATTATTTCTTTTGTAGGAACTTCACATTTTTCAACATTTGATTTAGTAAATTTAATTAAGTTATTAAAGAAAGACATTTCTCTATTACTTACTAAACTAACTGCTTCACCATATTCGTTAGCTCTACCAGTACGTCCAATTCTATGGATATAAGCTTCAAATTCTTGTGGTAAATTATAATTGATTACTAAATCAATATTATCTACATGAATACCACGAGCGGCTACATCAGTCGCGATTAAAACTTTAAATGCATCGCTTTTAAATCTATCTAATGTTTGAATACGCATTTTTTGTTCAATATCACCATGCATAACTTCTGCACTATAATTTCTTATAGATAAATCTTTTAATAAATCATCACAATCTCTTTTTGTTTGACAAAAGATTATTGTTCTTTTATTATCTTTTAAATCTAAGACACGACATAAAACTTCATTTCTAGTTTTTTCACTAACTAAATAGTAATATTCTTTTACATGAGTTGAAGTTTTAGTTTCGGCTTTAATCTCTATATGTTTATAATCTTTTCTCATATAATTTTCAGCAAGCTTTTTAATTTCTTTTGGCATTGTTGCAGATAATAATAATACTTGTTTATTCTTATTAGTATTTTTAAATATTGATTCTATATCTTCTAAGAATCCCATATTTAACATTTCATCTGCTTCATCAAGAATAAAGAATTCTAATGCATCAATGTTTAAAACTTTTCTACGCATTAAATCCATTACTCTACCTGGAGTACCGACTACAATATCTACACCTTTTCTAAGTGACTTAATTTGAGTTTCTATACTAGATCCTCCATAAACAGCTAAAATATCAAAATCTTTTGATTTATTAATAGCTTCCATGTCTTCACAAACTTGTAAAGCAAGTTCACGAGTAGGTGTTAAAATAATAGCTTTTACTACATTACTAGTAACATCTATTTTTGAAAGAATACTAGCAGCATATGCTAATGTCTTTCCTGTTCCTGTTTGGGCTTGACCAATAATATCGTATCCTTCTAATATAACAGGAATTAATTCTCTTTGGATACTTGTTGGTTCTTTAAATCCTAATTTATCAATAGCGTCAATTATTTTTTTATTAAGATTTAAACTTTCAAAATCTACTTTCATTTTTACCTCTTTCTTTGGGCGACTTATTGATTATACTATAAAAACAAAATATTATCAAATATAATTCATAATATTTTTATATATACATATATTTTATTGAAAGAAAGTAGGGAAATATGGAAAAAAAAGAGATTATAAAGAGTATAAAAGAAAGAACAAATGGTGAAATATATTTAGGAGTAGTAGGAGCAGTTAGAACAGGTAAGAGTACTTTCATTAAAAAAGTAATAGAAAACTTAGTAGTACCTAATATATTAGATGAATATGAAAGAAAAAGATGTTTAGATGAAATACCGCAAAGTGCTCAAGGTAAAACTATTATGACTACTGAACCAAAATTTGTCCCATCAAAGGCTGCTTCTATAAATATAGAAAATTTTTCAACTAATATTAGATTAATTGATTGTGTTGGTTATATAATACCTAGTGCTAAAGGATATGAAGATGAAAATGGCCCAAGAATGGTAAAAACACCTTGGTATGATGAACAAATACCTTTTGTTGAAGCAGCAGAATTAGGTACTGAAAAAGTAATTAAAGATCATTCTACAATAGGGATAGTAATAACTACTGATGGTTCAATTGGTGAAATAGAAAGAAATGATTATATTGAAGCAGAACAAAGAGTAGTTCAAGAATTAAAGGCTTATGGTAAACCATTTATTGTAATACTTAACACTACTCATCCAATGTTGCCAGAAACAGAAAAATTAGTAAATAATTTAAGTAGTAGTTATGAAGTACCAGTATTACCTATAAATATAGAGAATATGACTGAAAGAGATATATATGAAATTTTAAAAGAAACATTATATGAATTTCCTATTAATGAGGTAAGTGTAAGTATGCCTGATTGGATAGGATGTTTATCACCAAATAATTGGTTAAAAGAAATATATATTAATAAGATAAAAGAAAGTGTCACTAGTGTAAATAAATTAAGAGATATTGATAATATAAATACTCATTTTCAAGGTTGTGAACAAATAAGTAAATCATATTTATCTAGAGTCGATGCTGATACAGGGAACGTAACTATTAATTTAGAAGCCAATGATGATTTATATAATCAAGTATTAAATGAAATAGTAGAAATAGATATTAATGATAAAGCTCAGGTATTAAAATTATTCCAAGACCATAAAGAAATGAAATTAGAATATGAACAATTTAAATCAGCATTAAAAATGGTAAAACAAACAGGATATGGGGTTGCTTCACCAACTATCTATGATATGAAATTAGATAAGCCAGAAATTGTAAAACAAGGAAGTAGATATGGTATTAAATTAAAAGCAGTTGCTCCTGCTATACACATGATAAGAGTTGATGTTGAAAGTACATTTGAACCAATAATAGGTTCTGAAATACAAAGTAAAGAATTAATTAATTATTTAATGAAGGATTATGATCAGGATCCAAATAATATTTGGAAGAGTGAAATATTTGGTAGAAGTTTAGATAATATAGTAAAAGAAGGAATTCAGGCAAAATTGTCTTTAATGCCTGATAATATAAGATTTAAACTACAACAAACATTAACAAAATTAGTTAATAAGGGTTCTGGTAATTTATTTGCAATTGTTATATAAAGTATAAATAAATTTATACTTTTTTTTATGAAAAAATATGCTATAATATTAATAAGGTTGGGATATTATGAAAAAATTAAAATATATTAAAAATTTATTATTTATATTTGCTGTATTCTTTGCTGGAAACATAATGGTTTTTGCAGCAGATGGAGATATAGAATATATAACATGTGGAAGTAAAGCAATTCCTGCTCCTATTCCACCAATAACAAGAATTGTTGTTTTAGTATTACAAATTATTTTACCAATAGTAATAATTATATTTGGAAGTATGGATTTTCTTAAAGCTGTAATGGCTGGTGATGAAAGTAAAATTAAAGCAAATCAACATCAATTTATAAATAGATTAAAGATAGGATTATTATTTTTCTTAGTAATCGCATTTATGAAATTTGCAGTTAGTTTATTTGCTACTCAAAGTGATGGCGGTATAAGTAATTGTATAAGTTGTTTAATTGATAATGCAGATTCATGT